>Ga0190363_1000095_pt1 | contig 47743 bp, 49 predicted proteins | sample 48721867_MG_FD_161272 | JGI IMG/M metagenome (GOLD analysis project Ga0190363, IMG submission 161272) | Hydrothermal vent microbial mat bacterial communities from Southern Trench, Guaymas Basin, Mexico - 4872-18-6-7_MG | ecosystem: Environmental > Aquatic > Marine > Hydrothermal vents >...
GCTTTTATATAGAAAAGAGAAGCTAGTGGGACCGTAAATTTCCTCGAAACGCTTGAGCGGAAAGGATAGTCCAATATCGTGATTTCCTACGATATAGAAAAGGGGATAGGTAATGGGCATCTCCTCCAGTTCAGCCCATAAATACCGGTGTTCCTCGGGGGTACCGCGGAAGACGCAATCCCCCAAAAGGACAAAGAAGGAAAAGTTCTCCCCTTTGAACTTTTCTGCGATCTGCTCAAATACGCCGCAGCTCTTCGTATCCCCGGCCACTGCAAAAGTAAATCCCTCGCTCTTTTCCTTTTGGAGCATAGAGATCACTCTTTCGCCGTTTCCTAAGTTAGAAGGGGGGGCCTTTCCCTCAGTGAGGTTTACAAAGAACGCATAGACCTCAAAAGTGAACCCAGACAATATGAGGAGGAGTAGGAGAAAGTAAAAGGTCTTTTTAACCTTTACCATCTTTAACTTTTCTCCAGTACAAGGTCACCTCCTGGACCCCTTCCGTTCCCTTTAAAGAGAGCAGAATGGCCTGAACGAGCCGATGGAGCAGCCCTCTTACAAAAGGGTTAAGGGTGACAATCTTCCCATCGGCTATCATTTCAATTTCCTTTTCTTTTTCGTTTCTTATCAAACGCTCACTGATGAAATCGACCACCTTTTCCTCTTCATCGGGACGGAAAAGGGGAAGATCCACCGAGAGGGAGTCAGGGGTAACGATGGCGATCACCCCTTTGACCCGCTCGGCCAAAGGGGGCTTCCCCAGCTCCTCCCGGTAGACCTCCAGTTTGGGAAATGGTCCCTCTTTCATCCCTTCCACCAGCACGAGATCGGCCCCTCCGAATATGGCCCTCAATTTATTCATGGAGGTCTCCTCTGGGGCATCCTCCACATAAGAGAAACCCTTAGGGGTGAGAAGCATCGATCCCTTCGCCCCGGCCTGACGATGCCGCCAGGTGTCCTTCCCGGGGATGTCCAGCTCCCCGCCCTCGGGGTGATGCTTCACCGTTACCACCTCCATCCCCCTTTTGCGAAGGGCGGGTATAAGCCTCTCTATAAAGGTGGTCTTACCGCTCTTGGACCATCCGATTACGGAAAGAAATACCATCTTCTTCTCATAAGGCTATCTCCATTACCCCTTCCCCGTCAAGCTGTAGGGGCAAAAGGTGTCACTTGACACCCTGTCTCCCAAGAAGTAAAAGAGAAAGGATGGAATTTTACGCCAATTTGCAAAGAATATTTCGTCGATTGATCAAGGATTCAGGGCTCTCAAGGGAGAGGATCAGGGTGAAGGCCTATCCCCTTACTCCAGAGGAGGCCATAGGCAATCCAGAGGAGAGGGATTACCCCTTGGTTAAGGGAAGGGAGAGGCTGATGGAGGCAGACTTACGAGGGGCAAAGGGGCAGGCCTACACCGACCTTTTCGGCGACTTCGAGGGTTCTCTCCAGGAGATAGCGGAACTCAGGTTGCGGAACAACTTCTTCCGGGCGGTCTTCATCTCCTCTCTGAACGCCCTCCTTCGCCACCTGGGCCTGATCAAGGGGACGATCCACTGCAAGGACAAAGAGCCGAAGCTCTGCGGGGAGGAGCTCCTCCGTTTTATTCGGAAGAGAGGGGGGAGGCCCAAGGTGGCATTGGTGGGCCTTCAACCCAGGATGGCCGAGGCCCTGGCAAGGGGATTTCCCCTGAGGATAAGCGATATGGACGAAGCGAACGTGGGGAAGGAGATCGGCGGGGTAGTGGTAGAGGGTCCTGAAAAAAACGGGGAGCTCCTTGAGTGGTGCGACCTTGCGGTGATCACGGGGACGGTTCTTACCAACGGCACCGTCGAGAGAGTCCTCTCCTCCAAACCGACCCTCTTTTACGGGGTCACCGTGGCAGGGGCAGCTCACCTCCTCGGGTGGGAGCGCTTCTGCCCCTTCGCCCATTAGCTCGGGAAATTGCCAAATTCCTTCCCTCCCTTCGACCAGAGGTATAAGTGTGTTAAGATATATACGTTACGTTATGGGCTTTTCCTTGATAGATCACACCGCAGATGTGGGGGTTAAGGTCTGGGCAGAGGATCTGGAGGGACTCTTCGAGGAGGCAGCCCGAGCCCTCTTCTCCCTGATTACCTCCATAGAGGAGGTCCACCCCCGGGTGAAGAGGGGGGTGGAGTCAGAGGGGAATGGCTGGGAGGAGCTCCTCGTGGGATGGCTTAGTGAACTCCTTTACCTTCACGAGGTGGAGGGACTCCTCTTCTCCCGCTTTGAGATCAAGGAGCTCCACGGGGACCGCCTTAAGGGCGAGGCCTCGGGGGAGGAGATAGATCCCGAACGCCATCCTATCCAGACCGGGGTCAAGGCGGTCACCTATCATCAGCTTAGGGTGGAGAGAAAGGACGGGCTCTGGGAGGCCCAGATCATCTTCGACATATAGGAGGAGAAGAGATGGTTGCGCAGGAATCCATACCCCTGGAGAAGGTGGACGATTACCGCTGGAGGATACCTCGCCACGGCAAGATGCGCACCGATGGCATCGTGTATGCCTCGGAGAGGATGCTCGAGGCAATAAGGAAGGATCAGAGCCTCCTGCAGGTGAAGAACGTCGCCTGTATGCCCGGGATCGTCGGTTATTCCTTGGCGATGCCCGACATCCACTGGGGCTACGGCTTCCCCATCGGAGGGGTGGCCGCCTTCGACGAGGAGGAAGGGGTCGTCTCCCCAGGGGGAGTCGGTTACGACATAAACTGAGGGGTGAGGCTCATGCGCTCCGGGCTGGAGCGCCGAGACGTCGAGGGGCGGGTAAGGGAATTGGTGGATGCCCTTTTCGCCAATATCCCCTCAGGGGTGGGGTCTCATCGCAAGGACTTAAAGCTCGATAGGGAGCAGGAGAGGAAGGTGCTGCTGAAGGGGGCCCAATGGGCGGTGGATCAGGGTTATGGCCGTTGGGAGGACCTGGAGCACATCGAGGAACGGGGTCGAATCCCTGATGCCGACCCAGGACTCCTCTCCTCCAAGGCCCTGGAGAGGGGCAGGGCCCAGCTCGGGACCCTCGGCTCGGGGAACCACTTCGTGGAGGTGGGCTACGTGGAGGAGGTATACGACAAGGAGGCGGCCCGGGCCATGGGGCTTGAGAAGGATCAGGTGACGGTGATCGTCCATACTGGTTCCCGGGGGCTGGGCCATCAGGTCTGCGATGACTTCATCAAGGTGATGCTCAAAGCGGTCCAGAAGTACGGGATTGAACTTCCAGACAAACAGCTCTGCTGCGCCCCCATCCGTTCCCCCGAGGGAAGGGACTACCTGGCGGCCATGGCCTGCGCCGCCAACTTCGCCTTCGCCAACCGCCAACTGATCACCCACTGGGTCCGGGAGACCTTCGAACAGGTGCTTAAGGTGAGCCCCCGCACCCTCGATCTGGGTCTGGTCTACGATGTGTGTCACAACATCGCCAAGATCGAGACTCACACGGTGAACGGTACGGAGCGAACCGTCTGCGTGCACCGCAAGGGGGCTACCAGGGCCTTCCCACCTGGGGATCCTGCCCTCCCTGAGGACTACCGGGAGAGCGGACAGCCAGTCCTCATCCCGGGGGACATGGGGCGATATTCCTATGTGCTGGTGGGAACCCCCCGGGCGATGGAGGAAACCTTCGGGAGCACCTGCCACGGGGCAGGGAGGGTCCTGAGCCGCCACCAGGCGAAGAAGGCCGCGAAGGGAAGGGCAGTAGCCCAGGAACTGGAGCGAAGGGGCATCTACGTCCGGGCGGCAAGCCGGGCTACCATGGTGGAGGAGATCTCCGAGGCCTACAAGGACGTGGGAGATGTGGTGGAGATAGTCCATCAGGCCGGCATAAGCAAGAAGGTGGCAAAGCTCAGGCCCTTAGGGGTGGTTAAGGGATGAGGAAACGCCCTTACCTGCGAACCACCCCTCCGGAGGAGGCTCTAAGGCTTCTCCTCGAGCGGACAAAGCCCTGGCTCTATGACCTGAAGGAGCTCGTTCCGATCGAGGAGGCCTTTGGGAAGGTGACTGCAGAGCCCGTTTTTGCCCTCCGTTCTGTCCCCCATTATCGGGCGGCGGCGATGGATGGGGTGGCTCTTAAGGCATCGGTCACCTTCGGTGCTGACCTTTCCAGCCCCCGGCGGCTACGCCTGGGGGAAGAGGCCTTCTGGGTCTCGACGGGCGATCCCCTGCCCGAGGGCTGCGATGCAGTAGTGATGGCCGAGGAGGTCCATCAGGTGGACTCCGAGACGGTGGAGCTTCAGAGGGCTGCTCGCCCTTGGCAGCACGTGCGCCCTGTGGGAGAGGACATTGCCGCAGGGGAGATGATCCTCCCCAGGGGCTGGAGGCTCAGGCCCTGGGACTTGGGGGCCCTCCTCGGAGCAGGGATCAAGGAGATATGGGTGAAGCGTCCCCCCCTCATCGGGGTGATCCCCACGGGAGGGGAGCTGGTGGAGGTTACAGAAGAGAGGTCCCTCAAGGAAGGGGAGATCCCCGAGTTCGACTCGGCAGTGATCGAAGGGATGGTGAGGGAGGTAGGGGCCCGGGTCCTCAGGCACCCCATCGTGAGGGACGACCTCGAGGAGATAAGGGGGGCGATGAGGGAGGTCCTCAAAGAGGGGTGTGATATCGTCGTCCTCCTTGCCGGCTCCTCGGCAGGAGAGAGGGATTACGTGGCCGAGGCGATAGCCTCAGAGGGCGAGCTCCTCGTCCACGGAGTCGGGGTGATGCCCGGAAGGCCCACCGCCTTGGGGGTGGTGGGGGGGAAGGCCGCGGTTGGCCTTCCCGGATATCCGGTCTCGGCGGTGATCGCAGCCGACCTCTTCCTTCTGCCCCTCCTTGAGGCGATGCTCGGTCAGCTCCCCTCCAGGAGGCCTACTCTCCCGGCCCGTCTACTCCGCTCCCTCCCGTCCAAGCTCGGACTCCAGGAGGTGATCCGGGTGAAGGTGGCGGAGGTGAGGGGGAAGTGGATCGCCTATCCCCTGGCCCGGGGGGCAGGACTGCTGAGCTCCCTGGTCAGGGCCGATGGCCTCCTGAGGGTCCCCCCTTCCCTTGAGGGGATAGGGGAGGGAAAGAGGGTGGAGGTGGAGCTCCTTCGCCCCCTTGAGGAGCTCTCAAGGAGCGTCCTCGCCGTGGGAAGCCATGATATGGCCCTCGACATCCTGGCCAATGAGCTGAGGAGGTCCTATCCTCCCTTCTTTCTCTCCTCGGTCCCGGTGGGGAGCCTCGATGGGCTTCTGGCGATAAGGGACGAAGGCGCCCACCTTGCCGGCTCCCACCTCTTGGACCCGGAAACGGGAGCTTACAACATCCCTTACATCCGGAAGTACCTGGAAGGAGTTCCGGTGAAGGTGGTCCGCTTCCTCGAGCGGGAGCAGGGGCTGATCGTCCCCGAGGGAAACCCCAAGGGGATCAGGGGGCTTGAGGACCTCTCGAGGCCGGATGTGACCTTCGTCAACAGGCAGAGGGGCTCGGGCACCCGGGTCCTCCTCGATCACCTCCTGAAGGAGGCGGGGATCAGGCCTGAGGAAATAAAGGGCTATGCCCATGAGGAGTACACCCATCTGGCCGTCGCCGTGGCGGTCAGGGAGGGGGGGGCCGATGTGGGGATGGGGATCAGGGCCTCGGCTCAGGCCCTGGGCCTTGACTTCGTGCCCCTGGCCACCGAGCAGTACGATCTGGTAATCCCGGAGTGGGCCTCAGGGCTTGAGGGGGTAAAGGCGCTGCTCGATCTCCTCTCCTCTTCAGAGCTGAGGAGGAGGATCGAGGCCCTGGGAGGGTACGATACTCGGGAAATGGGGAAGGTGATATGGCCATAAGGGCAGGGATCGTAACGGTAAGCGATAAGGGGGCCCGGGGGGGGAGGGAGGACAGGAGCGGCGCCCTCATAGAGGAGCTCCTGGAGGGGATCCCCGCTCAGGTGGTCTTCCGGGAGGTGGTGCCCGACGAGGTGGAGGAGATAAGGCAGGTCCTCCTCTGGGGGTGCGACGAGATGAAGGTGGACCTGATCGTCACCACAGGGGGGACCGGGGTCGCCCCAAGGGACGTGACCCCCGAGGCGACCCGAGAGGTGATCGAGAGGGAGCTTCCCGGCTTCTCCGAGGCCATGAGGATGAAGGGCTTTGAGCGGACCCCCCATGCCATCATCTCCCGGGCGGTTTGCGGGGTGAGGGGAAGGACCCTCATAGTGAACCTCCCCGGAAGCCCCAGGGCGGTGAGGGAGGGGCTTGAGGTGATACTTCCCGCCATTCCCCACACCATAGAGAAGATAAAAGGAGACGAAGGGGAATGCTGGAAGGAGGTGGAGGATGCCGATCTATGAGTACCTGTGCAAGAGGTGCCACAGGAAATCCACCTTCTTGGTGTTGAAGACAGAGGGGTTTGTGCCCGTCTGCAAGCACTGCGGCGGGACCGATCTCCAGAGGCTCATTTCCCGCGTCGCCTTCCTCCGCTCCGAGGAGGATCGCTTGGAAAAGCTCGCTGACCCTTCCTTCCTCAGCGGCCTGGACGAGAACGATCCCCGCTCCGTCGCCCAGTGGATGAAGAGGGTGGGGAAGGAACTGGGGGAGGATCTGGGGGAGGACTTCGATCAGATGGTGGAGGAGGCGATGGAAGAGGAGATGAAGGGAAAGGGAGAGGGGGAAGGGGCCTCGGAGGAGATCGACTGAAAGGAGGAAAGGATGCTCTTTTTACTCCGCCTCATCATCAACATGGTAGCCATCCTCATCATCGCCCACCTTCTGCCCAGCCTCATAAGGGTCGAGGGGTGGATGGCGGCCCTGGCCGCCGCCTTCCTCCTGGGGGTGGTGAACGCTCTATTGCGACCCCTCCTGATCCTGCTCACCTTCCCCCTCACCATCCTGACCTTCGGGCTCTTCCTGCTGGTGATAAACGGCATCATGCTCTGGCTGGTGGCGGTCCTGGTCCCTGGTTTTGAAGTGAACGGGTTCTTCGGGGCCCTTGCGGGCTCCCTGCTCATAAGCTTGGTGAGCTGGATCCTCTCAAGCATAATCTATTAGGAGGCGCAGACGAAGCCTCAGGACCCTCCGGGTCTCCCCGTGGGCCTTAAAGCGCTCATTCACCCTGAGGCCCCCTACCCAGCATATCTCCTCCCCCGAAAGGACGAGGGGCACCTGGGACCTCCTGCATCGGGGGACCTTCAGGTCCACGAAGAAGTCTTGAAGCTTCTTCTCCCCCCTCATCCCTGATGGGACGAACCTGTCCCCCTCCTTCGGCCCCCTCACCCGGAGGGGCAACCGCAATTTCTCGTAATCGAGGAGGGCCACATCAGGGGTAAGCCCTTCAACGGGTAAGGGACCTTCGAGCACCTCGGCCTCGATGACCGATCCGATCTCCTCGAGGGGGGTTGTCCCCGGCACCCTCAGGGGCCTCTCCTTGAGGGGTGCGGTAGCCCTCTCCCTTCCGATCCAGAGCTCCTCCCCCTCCCTCCAAGCCCTCAACCCCCCTGGAAGTCCGCAGGCCCTTCTCTTCCCACCTATCACTTCCTGCAGGCGGCGGAGGTGCTCGAAGGATAGGGGGGATGGGTGGAGCCTCAAGAAGACCCTCTGGAGCAACCTCCCCCTTATGGCCGGATGAAGGGACCTCAGGAAGGGGAGGGGAAAGACCTTCACCCCTTCTCGTTCTTTTACCTCCCTTTCCGCCTCCTCGACGATTCCCTCTAGGAACTCATCCTCCTCCCTGAGGATCTCACTCAGGGCCAAGAGGCGTTCCTTTATCCGGGGGTTGTAGCTCTCAAGGTAAGGGATCAGCTCGTGGCGGATCCTGTTCCTGAGGAAGGCGACCTTCAGGTTGGTGCTGTCCTCGACGAAGGGGAGCCCCTGCTTCCTGGCGTACTCCTCGACCTCCTCCCTCCAGACCTTGAGGAGGGGCCTGACATAAAATTCCCTCACCAGGGGGATCCCCTTCAGGGCCTTGCTCCCCCCTCGCCTGAGCAATCCCATAAGCACCGTCTCCACCTGATCATCGGCGGTGTGGCCGAGGGCCACCTTCCCGAGTCCCAGGGCCTCCCGGGCCTGCTGGAAAAATCGGTACCGGAGCTCCCTGGCCGCCTCCTCCAGGGAAATCCTCCTCTCCCTCCGGTAGGAGGGGACATCTACTTTACCCCCGAAAAAGGGCAGGGAGAGTCCCTCAGCAAGCCCTCTTACGAACCTCTCGTCCCTTTCCGCCTCCTTCCCTCTTATGCCGTGATTGAGGTGAAGGACATGAAGGGAGATCCTCCAGCGGGACTGCCGCTCCCAGAGCAGATGGAGCAGCACCACCGAGTCCACCCCCCCGGACACGGCAACCCCCACCTGCTCCCCCTCCCGGAACATCCCGAACTCCTCGACCGTCTCCTCAAAGCGGGCAATGAAGGGGAACTCAGTCCTCATCTCCCCCTTCGGCGAGGAGCTTCTTCAGCTCCTCGCCCTCGATCACCTCTTTCTCCAACAGGATCTGGGCGACCTTATCGAGGGTCTTTCGCCTCTCGGTGAGGATCTGGCGGGCCTTGGTCCGGGCCTCCTCGATTATCCTCCTTATCTCAGCGTCTATCTCCCGAGCGGTCTCCTCGCTGTATTCCCTCAAGGAGGGATAGGTGCTCACCTGCAGGAAGAGGGGTCTCTCCCTCTCAAAGGCCACCACCCCCAACTTCTCGCTCATCCCATACTCGACCACCATGCTACGAGCGATCTCCGTGGCCTTGATCAGGTCGTTCTGGGCCCCGGTGGAGACCTCATCGAAGACGATCTCCTCGGCCACCCTCCCCCCTAAGAGGCAGGTGAGCTTGTTCAGGAGTTCCGACTTGCTCATCAAGTAGCGGTCTTCAGTGGGACGCTGCAGGGTGTAGCCGAGGGCGGCTATCCCCCGGGGGATGATGGAGATCTTCTGGACGGGATCTGCCCCCGGGAGGGCAGAGGCGACGATGGCATGACCCACCTCATGGTAGGCGACTATCCGCCGCTCCTTCTCGCTCATCACCCTGCTCTTCTTCTCCAGACCCGCCACGATCCTCTCTATCGCCTCCTCGAACTCGGCCATCCCCACAGCGTCCTTCCCCCGCCTGGCTGCAAGGAGCGCCGCCTCGTTTACCATGTTGGCCAGGTCCGCCCCGACGAAACCGGGGGTCATGGCCGCCAAGGCCTTGAAGTCCACATCCTCGGCCAGCCTTACCCCCTTGGCGTGGACCCTCAGGATCTCCTCCCTCCCCTTCAGGTCGGGGCGATCCACCAAGATGTGGCGATCGAAACGGCCCGGGCGAAGGAGCGCCGGGTCGAGGATCTCGGGCCGGTTGGTAGCGGCCATGAGGATGACGCCCTTCTTGGTGTCAAAGCCGTCCATCTCCACCAGGAGCTGGTTCAGGGTCTGCTCCCTCTCGTCATGTCCCCCTACCGGGTTTATCCCCCTCGCCTTCCCCAAGGCATCGAGCTCGTCTATGAAAATGATGCAGGGGGCCTTCTCCTGAGCCCGGGCGAAGAGGTCCCTAACCCTAGCCGCCCCCACCCCTACGAACATCTCGACGAACTCCGAACCGCTGATGCTGAAGAAGGGGACCTTCGCCTCTCCGGCCACGGCCCTCGCCAAAAGCGTCTTACCACACCCCGGTGGCCCCACCAGCAGCACCCCCTTGGGGAGTTTGCCTCCTAAGCGGGTGAACTTCTGGGGGGTTTTGAGGAACTCCACGATCTCCTTGAGCTCTTCCTTAGCTTCATCGAGCCCTGCCACGTCCTTGAAGTTGATCCCTATCTGGTCCTCGGCGTAGATCTTCGCCTTCGATCGGCCCACCGACATGAACTCAGGCCCCCTGCCCATGCGGCGCAAAAGGAACATCCAGAACCCGATGAAGATGATCAGGGGGATCACCCAGGAGAGAAGCCCCCGCAGGAAGGTGTACTGTTGCTTCCCGGAAAAGGCCACTCCCTTCTCCCTCAGCTCCCTCACCAGGTCGGGATCCTCCACCCGCACGACATAAAAGGCCTTTTCCACCTTTTTGCCTTTCTCGTCCACGAAGACCCCCTTCCCCTCTATCGCCTCCTTCCCGATCACCACCTCCTTCACCTTCCCCTCGGCGACCATTTCCTTGAACTGACTGTAGGGGATCCTCATCGGCCTGGGGGCAAAGAGCAGCGAATTCATCAGCACAAACCCCCAGAGCAGGAGCAGGAGCAACCATATGGAAAGTGGAATCCTGATCTTTCTACCTTGCATCTTGTTCGTGAAAGAAATCAAATATTTTGTTTAAAATATAGAAACTTCATGGGAGAAAGTCAATAGCTACCCTCAAGTAAAAATGAAAAATTTCTCAAAACTCCTAAAGACAGGTTGACTTTCTTTGATGATTGTAATAAAAGAGTTAAGACTTTTTTGGCTGAAGAAAAAGCAAGGAGGTAGGAGATGGAAATAAAGAAGATCGGGGTATTGGGTGCAGGGGTGATGGGCAGTGGGATCGCCCAGGTAGCCGCCCAGAGCGGTTTTGAGGTGGTGATGAGGGACATCGCTGACGAGTTTGTCCAGAAGGGCCTGAAGAACATCGAGGCCTCCTTGAGCAAGGGGGTGGAGAAGGGGAAGGTCACCCCGGAGGAGAAAGAGGCGGCCTTGGGGCGCGTAAAGGGAACTACTGTGTTGGAGGATTTAAAGGATGTGGACTTTGTTATCGAGGCGGTGATCGAGGACCTGGAGCTGAAGAAGAAGGTCTTCAAGGAGATGGACGAACTGACGAGGTCTGAAGTGATCCTTGCCACCAACACCTCCTCCATGTCTATCACCGAGATAGCCGCTTCAACTTCGCGGCCGGACAAGGTGGTGGGGATGCATTTCTTCAATCCCGTGCCCCTGATGAGGCTGGTGGAGGTGATAAAGGGGCTTGAGACGAGCGACGAGACGGTGGATGTCACCTGGAAGCTCGCTGAGCGGCTGGGCAAGACTCCTGTCCTGGTGAAGAAGGACACCCCGGGCTTTATCGTCAACAGGATAATGATGCCTCAGCTCATGGAGGCGATAAGGATCTACGAGGAAGGGATTGCCTCCATGGAGGACATCGATAAGGCGGTAAAACTCGGACTGAACTACCCGATGGGGCCCTTCGAGCTAATGGACCTAACGGGCCTTGACATCTCCTACTTTGTGAACGAGTACTTCCGAAAGGAGCTACCCCAGGAGCTCAAGCACGTCACCCCCCATGCCCTGAAGGCGAAGGTCCGGGCGGGGAAACTGGGCAGGAAGACGGGAGAAGGGTGGTACAAGTACTAAAGGGGGGAAGGAGATGGGGTTCGAGACGATTACCCTGGAGAGGAAGGAGAAGGTAGCTCTTCTTACCCTCAACCGCCCTCCCATGAACCCGATGAACCGGAGGATGTACGAGGAGATCCTCGAGGCTTGCCGTTCCCTCTCCGGCGACGGGGAGACGAAGGTCCTGGTGATAACAGCGGCGGGCTCCAAGGCCTTCTCCGCAGGGCTTGATGTGAAGGACGTGGAGGGGATGGAACTCGGGGAGATCAGGGACTTCCTGACCCTGGCCAGGGAGGCCTATATGAGCGTCGAGAGAATGAAGATCCCGGTCATAGCCGCCATAAACGGGATGGCCCTGGGAGGAGGACTTGAGCTGGCCCTCTGCTGTGATATCCGTTTTTGCTCCAAGGAGGCCACCCTGGGGCAGCCGGAGATCAATTTGGGGATCATCCCCGGAGGAGGGGGAACCCAGCGCCTCCCCCGCCTCATCGGTCCATCCAGGGCAAAGGCCCTCCTTTTCAGCGGGGAGATAATAGACGCTGAGAAGGCCCTCGAGCTCGGCATCTTGGACAGGGTCTTTGAGGGCCCAAAGCTGATGGATGAGACCCTGGGTTTTGCCTCCAAGCTGGCGGAAAAACCGCGGGTCGCCCTTCAAATGATGAAGGCGGCGGTGGACAACGGCCTCAGGATGGACCTCCCCACCGCCCTCCAATATGAGAGTGAATGTTTCATCATCACCTTCCTTTCCGAGGACGGCAGGGAAGGGCTCAGGTCTTTCGTGGAGAGGAGGAAGCCTCAATTCAAGGACAAATGAGAGGAGGGGAAGATGGCCAAGAGGAATGCATGCCTTATAGCAGGGGGGATGTGTAAATGGGGCGTGAGAGAGGCCTCTCTGGTGGATATGGCCCAGGAGGCGGCAAGGGAGTGTCTTGCTGACCTCCCGGGCCTGAAGCCCAAGGACATAGACGGCTTTTTTTTCGCCACCTCCTATGCAGGGCGCTGTTCCTTCCAGACCAATACCGCCCCGGTGATCGCCGAGAGGCTGGGCCTTAAGCCCACCTCCATCTGTGCCCGGGTGGATGTCCTCTGTGCCGGGGGGAGCACGGGGATCCTCCTGGCAAAGGGGCTGGTGGAGAGCGGGATGGCGGATATCGTGATGGTGGCGGGGGGCGAGAAGCTCTACACCCCTCAGAAGTGGGAGGTCTTCTACAGCGAGCTCGCCTCCATAGACCACGACTGGGACGCCCCCAACGGGCTGGGGTTACCGCCGCCCTTCTTCGCCCTCACCGCCAAGGAGCATATGAAACGCTACGGTACCACCAAGGAACAGCTGGCATGGGTCTCGGTGGTCAATTACAACTACGGGGCCGATAACCCCAAGGCCCAGTTCCAGAAGAGGCTTACCCTGGAGGAAGCCCTGGAGGCCCCCCTGGTGGTCACCCCTTTGACCCTTTATGATTGCTGCCCCATCACCGATGGGGCAGCAGCGGTAATAGTGGCGGCCGAGGAGAGGGCGAAAGACCTGACCGACAGGCCCCTGGTCTACATCCGAGGGGGTGCTCAGGTGTCGCTCCACAGTGTGTCGGCCAACTGGCCTGGAGAGCACCTTGCCGACTGGGCCCACTTGAGAAGGGCTGCTCAAAGGGCCTACGAGCAGGCAAAGGTGGGGCCCGATGATATAGACGTCGCCCAGACCCACGACTGTTTCAGCATCTCTGAAGTGATAGAGGTGGAGGAGCTGGGATTCTGCCGCAAGGGTGAAGGCGGGGAGTTCGTCGCCTCCGGAGAGACGAAGATAGGAGGAAAGGTCCCAATAAATACCGACGGAGGACTGCTTTCCTGTGGCCACCCCTTTGGGGCCACCGGGATCAGACAGGCGATCGAGATCCTGAAGCAGCTCCAGGGGAGGGCCACCCATCAGGTCGAAGGGGCGGAGATAGCCTTGGCCCACAACCTGAGCGGGCTCAACGTGGAGCACACCATCGTGATCTACGGGCGGGAGCCGGTAAAGTAAAGGAGGTGAAGAGATGGCGGTCCTGGGGATACCCATCTTGGAGGACAAGTACCCGGTCACCATGGACATGTGGCCCTTAGAGGCCAAGGAGTTCAACCGGATCTATAAGTTTTATGAGAACCTGAAAGAAGGACGGTTCACCACCACCCGCTGTAAGGCCTGTGGTCATGTGGCCTATCCCCCACGGGTGATCTGCCCTGAGTGTTATTCCGAGGACCTGGAGTGGATAGATCTCCCCACGAAAGGGAAGGTCCTCACCTTCACCGAGGAGGTGAGGGGGGTGCCCCTCGGCTTTGAACCCCCTCTCATCCACGCGTGGATAGACCTCGGGGAAGGAAGCCCCATCCGCAAGATCCTCAGCCGGGTGATAAACTGCCCCGCGGGGAAGCTCAAGGAAGGGGATGAGGTCAAGCTGGTGGTCTTTCCCGTGCCCTCGCACCCCATCGAGTTGAAGAAGGAGACGAAGGTGGCCGAAAGGGTCTTCTTCGCCTTCGAGCCAGTGGAGAAGTGAACTGGAGGATGTATCGATGACCATCAGTGGCGGCTCCTCAGGCCGCCACTTTTTTGCAAACGGAGGGGGTGACCCCCTATTTTACACCTTCCCCTCATTGTCCTACATCTTTCCGAACTAGGACATTTTTTCTCGAACGGCTTTTTATTGATTTTGGAAAAGTTATCTGGTAACTTAATCCCTCGAAGGAGGGAGAGAGATGATCAACCTTTTGTTCCGCATCTTCTCGACGGACCTGGCCATAGATCTGGGGACGGCGAACACTTTGGTGTACGTGAAGGGGAAGGGGATCGTGGCCAATGAGCCATCCATGGTCGCCGTTTACAGGGATAACCGCGGTAACCAGAGGATATTGGCTGTGGGAGAGGAGGCTAAGGAGATGCTGGGCCGTACCCCCGGGAACATCATCCCGATTCGCCCCCTCAGGGAGGGGGTGATCGCCGACTTTGAGGCGGCGGAGCAGATGATCCGCTATTTCATTATCAAGGCCCATAACCGAAAAGCGCTGGTACGCCCGCGGGTGGTGGTATGCGTGCCCTCGGGGATCACCCCGGTGGAAAGGAGGGCGGTGAAGGAATCCGCCGAATCCGCTGGGGCCAGGGAGGTATATCTGGTGGAGGAGCCGATGGCGGCTGCCCTCGGGGCCGACCTCCCCATCATGGAGCCTTCCGGCAGCATGATCGTGGACATCGGGGGAGGGACGACGGAGGTGGCGGTCATCTCCCTGGCGGGGATCGTGGTGAGCCAGTCTGTCCGGGTGGGCGGCGACAAGATGGACGAGGCGATAGCCCAGTACGTGAGGAGGAAGTATAACCTGTTTATCGGTGAGAGGACCGCGGAGAAGGTAAAACTGAGCCTGGGCAACGCTTATCCGGAGGATGAGGAGAAGACGATGGAGATAAAGGGGAGGGACCTCCTCTCCGGGATACCCAAGACCTATGAGATAAGCTCCAGTGAGGTGAGGGAGGCCCTTTCGGATCCCCTGCAACAGATAATAGATGTCATAAAAATCACCTTAGAGAAGACCCCCCCGGAGCTCGTCTCCGATATCGTGGATAAGGGGATCATACTGACGGGTGGAGGGGCCCTTCTGAAGAACATAGATGTGCTGATCAGAAACGCCGTGAACCTCCCCATCGTGATCGTCGACGACCCCCTCACCACCGTGGTCATGGGCTCGGGGAAGCTCCTGGACGATATGCGGCTCCTCAAGGAGGTCGCCATCAACTGAATGGGGCCGGCTCGCAGAAGGAGATGGCTCCTTGTGCTGACAGTCTTCCTTTTGGGTGGGGTCTTCCTTTCCTTTCAGCGAGAGGGGTTCGAGAAGGCAGGGATCCTCTATGACTTCGCCCTCCTCGTCTCCACACCTCCCCAGAGGGCCATTCACTGGGTGGTAAAGAACGCGGAGGATCTCTTCCAACGCTACGTCTACCTGCTCGCGGTCCAGGAGGAGAACGACCGGCTGAAGCGCAAGGTCGAGGAGCTCCTTCAGGAGAGGGAGAGGTTGAAAGAGCTTGCCGCCTCGGCAGATAGGCTCCGCAAGCTCCTCCGCCTGCAAAAGCGCCTGGGGTGGAAGTCGGTGGCGGCGGAGGTGATAGGGCGCTCCCCCTATCCCTATATGAGGACGTTGATCATAGACAAGGGCACCGTGGACGGGGTTAAGAAGGGAATGGCGGTGGTGACCTCTGAAGGGGTCGTGGGCCACGTGATAGAGGCAAGGAGGTCCTCGGCCATAGTCCTGCTTATCACCGACCGCAATTCCTCTGTGAGCGTCCTGCTGCGCTCATCAAGGCTGCGGGGGATAGTGGACGGTAGAGGCGATGGGTTCTGTTCCCTCAAATACCTCCCCCTGAGGGGAGACGTGAAAGAGGGAGACGAGGTGGTGACCTCGGGGATGGACGGCATGTACCCTAAGGGTTTGCTGGTGGGGAGGGTGAGATCGGTCAAGAGGGAGCCCGGAAGGTTCTTCCTCGATGTAGATGTCTCCCCCAGTGTGGACTTCAACCGGTTGGAGGAAGTCCTCGTCCTCCTCTCCCCGAAGAGGAGATCATGAAGAGGGCCCTGGGGGTCTTCTTTTTGGGATGGTCTTACCTGATCCTCCTGGGGGGTGCTCTCCCCTTTTTACCCCATGACTGGCCCTACCCCGATCTGGTCCTCCTCATGACGGTCTATGCCTCCTTGCGATTGAGCAGATATGGCTGGTTGCCGATCCTCCTTCTGGGGATCCTCCAGGATCTGTATGCGGGGACACCGTTGGGGGCCAACGCCTTCAGCAAGCTTTTAATCTATTTTTTGATCCGCTGGGGGGCGGAGAAGTTCTTCCTCACCTCAACGGCGGCATCGATGATAACGACCCTCCTTGCCGCCTCGTTGGACTTTCTCCTCTTCTTCGGGATCCTCTTGCTCCTCGGTCTCTCCCCGCCCCTCATGGAAGTAAGGGCGCTCTATTCATGGGGCATCACTGCTCTCTCTGCCCCTTTCCTCTTCCACCTCAACGATAAATTGCTGGGGAGCTGGCAGAGGTCAGGGCGGCTTTCTTCCCATGAAGTGGGACAGGTACAGCGCTGAAAGTCTGGAGAGGAAGTTCTTCCCCTTTGCACTGGTGGTCGTGCTGATCTTTTCCGTCCTCTTCATCAGGCTGTGGCAGCTTCAGATCCTCAAGGGAAAGGAATACAAGGACCTTTCCGAGAATAACCGCATAAGGCTGAGGAAGGTCCTCCCGCTGAGGGGGAGGATTCTGGACAGGAAAGGAAGGGTCTTGGCCACGAACCGCCCCTCCTTCAGCGTGACAGTGATTCCTGAGGACGTCCTCGACATAAGAAAGCTCTCCAAGAGGCTTTCTTCCCTCCTGGGGATGGATGCGAAGGCGATATCCCAGAAGATCACCGCCAACGGAAGGTCCCCCTTTCAGCCGGTTTACATAAAGAGGGACATCTCCTGGGAGGAGCTCAGCAGGGTGAAGGCCCTTCTGATGGATATGCCGGGGGTGCAGGTGGTGGTGGAGCCCATCCGCACCTATCCCTACGGGGAGCTGGCGGCCCATCTCCTGGGATATGTGGGGGAGGTGGACAGGAAGGAGCTGGCAGCCAATGACGGTTATGACGTGGGGGATGTGGTGGGGAAGACAGGGGTGGAGGCGGTTTGGGAGAAGTACCTGAGGGGATCCAAAGGGGGGAGGCAGGTTGAGGTGGACGCCTTTGGGAGGGAGGTGAGGGTACTGGGGGAGGTATTGCCCATTCCCGGATGGGACCTTTACCTCACCATCGACGTGGAGCTCCAGAGGAAGGCCGAGGAGCTCCTGAGGGATAAGGTGGGGGCCATCGTTGCCCTTGACCCCTCGAGCGGCGAGATTCTGGCCCTCTGTAGTAGCCCCTCTTACAGCCCCTCCCTTTTCGCCAGAGGGATATCGAGGGGGAGATGGAAGCGCCTCCGGGACCACCCCCTTCACCCCCTAACCAACAGGGCCATTCAGGGCCTCTATGCCCCGGGATCCGTCTTCAAGATCGTCACCGCAGCGGCAGCCCTCCAAGAGGGAAGGCTTTCCCCAAAGGAGAAGCTCTTTTGCGGGGGCAGTTGGAGGCTGGGAAACAGGACCTATCGGTGCTGGCGGGAGGGGGGCCACGGCGAGCTCTCCCTCCATCGGGCCATTGTCGAGTCTTGTGACGTCTACTTCTACCAGGTAGGCCATCGGGTGGGGATAGATGCCCTGAGCCGTTACGCCCAGACCTTCGGCTTTGGTAAAAGGACCGGTATCTCATTGCCTGACGAGAAGGGGGGACTTGTGCCCTCCCGAAAGTGGAAGAGGGAAAAGCTGGGGGAGAGCTGGTGGGAGGGAGAGACGGTGACCCTGGCCATCGGCCAGGGCTACATCCTCGTCACCCCCCTGCAGATGGCGAGGATGATCGCCGCCGTAGCCAACGGGGGCGACCTTTACGTTCCCTTGCTCGCCCAGAGGGTGAAGGAGGCCGAAGGGGGAAGGGAGATGATCTATCGCCATCAAAAGGCGGGGAGGTTGCCCCTCAGGCCCTCTGTACTGGAGGAGATAAAGAGGGCCCTGGTGGGAGTGGTCGCGGAGGAGGGGGGGACGGGGAAGGCGGCACGGATAGAGGGGGTGAGGGTGGCGGGGAAGACGGGAACGGCGCAGGTCTCCAAGATGGGGGAGAAGCGACTGAAGCCCGAGGAGCTCCCTTATGAGCTCCGGGACCACGCCTGGTTTGTGGCCTATGCCCCTGCCGATGATCCGAAGATCGCCGTGGCCGTCCTGGTGGAGCATGGGGGACACGGGGGTAGCGCTGCCGCCCCTCTCGCCAGGGAGGTCATAAAGAAGTGGCTGGAAATCGTTGAGGGAGGGGGATGATGGGTCGGGGGGTTTGGCGTTCGCTGAATTACGGCATCCTGATCCTGGTCCTCGCCCTCGCCCTCCTGGGGGTCGTCAACATCTACAGTGCCACCACCGCGGGTGGGGGCAGCTTTCCCTTCTGGCAACGGCAACTCTTCTGGGTGGCTGTGGGGCTCTTCCTCGGTCTTTTGGCCTTCTCCATAGATTACCGCTATTACGAGGTCTTTGCCTATCCAATTTACGGCACCTTCTTCCTGGCCCTCCTTTTTGTGCTGCTTAAGGGGACCTTCGGCGGGGGGGCGAAGCGGTGGATCTCTTTGGGATATTTCCATTTCCAGCCCTCTGAGGTGATGAAGCTGGCCCTGATATTCGTCATCGCCAGGTACTTCCAGAGACGGGCTCACAACCGGGGCTACAGGATAAGGGAAATCCTTTATCCCCTTCTACTCACCCTTTTGCCCGCCGCCTTGCTGGTGAAGCAGCCTGATTTGGGGACTGCCTTCCTCATGTTCCTCATATTCCTCTCCATGGTGATGTTCGCCGGTATAGAGAAGCGCTCCTTGCTCATCCTGTTTTTTTCCTTCTTGATGGCCTTCCCGGGCATATGGATGGGGTTGAAGGACTACCAGCGGAAGAGGATCCTGGCCTTCCTCGATCCTTACCACGACCCTTTGGGATCGGGTTACCACCTGATCCAGTCCAAGATCGCCGTGGGCTCTGGCGAGCTCTGGGGAAAGGGCTTCCTCAAAGGGACCCAGTGCAAGCTTCAGTTTCTCCCCCAGCGCCATACCGATTTCGCCTTCGCCGTCGTGGGAGAGGAGTGGGGGTTTGTAGGTTGCACGCTGATCCTGGTCCTTTATCTGATCCTCATCCTATGGGGCCTCCACACGGCCACCAAGGCCAAGGACCGCTTTGGATCCTTCACCGCCTTGGGGATCACGGCGATGATCTTCTGGCACGTGATCATAAACGTGGGGATGGTCTTGGGGATGCTACCCGTGGTGGGACTCCCCCTCTCTTTCTTCAGCTACGGCGGTTCCTCGATCATAACCCACTTCATCGGCATCGGCATCCTCCTGAACATAAGGGCCAGGAGATACCTCTTTACCCCCTGAAGACTTCCCGTTTAGCAGAAAAGAGAGGTTGACATCGGGGGTGAGATTTAATAGGTAAAAAAGGTTACCGCTTGCCGATGAACTTCGTTCCTCAGGAGACAGAAAAGAAGGTGCTTTTGATCCTGCGGGTCTTAAGGGACGCCGATGAGCCCTTGGGGGCGCGGGTGATTGCCAGGAGGCTTAGGGATTACGGGGTGACCCTGAGTGAGAGGACGGTAAGGTATCACCTGAAGCTGATGGATGAGAGGGGGTTGACAAGGCTTGTGGGACGAAGGGATGGGAGGGTGATAACGGAGAAGGGAAGGGACGAGCTTCGGGATGCCAGGGTGAGGGATAAGGTCGGCTTTGCCATCTCCCGGATCGAGACCCTGGCCTTCAGGACCACTTTCGATCCTCAAAGCCGCAAAGGGCTGGTCCCGATAAACGTCTCCTTCATCCCGAAGGATCGCTTCGAGGAGGCTTTGGTGGCGATGAGGCCCGCCTTTGAGTCCGGGATCTGTGTGAGCGATCTGGTGAAGGTCGCCCGGGAAGGGGAAAGGCTCGGTGAGGTGCTCGTTCCCGAGAGGATGGTGGGGTTTGCCACCGTCTGCAGCATCGTGGTGAACGGCACCCTCCTTAAGGCGGGGGTGCCGATGGACTCCAAGTTCGGGGGGATCCTCCAGATAAAGGACGGGCGGCCCCTGAGGTTCGTGGAGCTGATCCATTATGCGGGCTCCTCCCTCGATCCCTCTGAGGCCTTCATCCGGGCGAAGATGACCGCGGTGAGGGGGGTGGCCGAGCGGGGTGAGGGAAAGATCTTGGCCAACTTCCGGGAGGTGCCCGCCCTCTGCCGGCCCATAGTGGAGGAGGTCCTGGTGAGGTTGTCCAAGGCCCGGATCGGCGGGGTCCTGGTAATGGGGGAGATGAGCGAGGAGGTCTGCGAGGTGCCGGTGGAGCTGAACAAGATGGGGATCATCCTTATCGGGGGCTTGAACCCTGTGGCATGTGTCCAGGAGGTCGGGATAGATGTGGAGAACCGGGCGATGAGCACCGTGATGGAATACCAAGAGCTGGAAAGCTTCTGGGAGGTTTCATGATGGGCGTATGGGGAAGCCCTATCCTGAGAAGGAGATAAGCGGCTGCGGGATCATCTGTTTGATCTCCTCGCCTCCCCCGCCTGAAGCCAGATAGAGCGGATCGAGACCCGGGGGAGAGGAAATTTTTCAAGGCCCTGAGGATCGTTATTCGATAACATCACCCACCAGGTAAGGGGGAGAGGGACTTGGTATGGACATAGTCGACAGTTTTGAGAGGCTTGAGGTAGGTGGTGAGGCTTTTGATCTTTCTTAGAGCTCCTTCCAGCAGTATTACTGGGAACAGCAGTACGGTATCGGAAGCCTGTTCTTTTTGCTTCTGAGAGGATGAGGTCCTGGAGCTGGTGGGGAGTTTTTCTGGGGCAGTGTTCGGGTCTTTTAGGGAATGTCAAGATCCCTGAAGAGGGAGAAGATAACCTCAGCCGCAAGCTGCTTGGGAATTACACCCTGACCAAAGTGTCGGGTATCTTCATACCTATCTACGGGTAGATAATAGATAGGTAAGGGGTAAAGACATCTCTGAAAGCGTGTGCCCTGTCAAGTCATCTCATCCCCTTCCTCCATAACCCCCCTCTTTCTTCGGAGCCGCTTGGGCGGATACATCTCTTCGCCCTCTCTGGGACATGAAGCTATTCGGGGGACGTCCCACAATCATAGGTCAAGCCTCAAAAGCTACTCTTCCCTTGCCCTTCTGACGGTCTTGCGTGAGATGCCCAGGATCCTTGCCGTCTTTGACACGTTGCCCCCGTTCTGCTCCAGCACCTTCCTCACCAGGAGCCTTGCCGCCTCCGGGGAAGTCCTCCTCAAATCGTGATATACTTTACCCACGGCTGCCCTCCCATCCCCTGAGGGGGTTGATTTTCCAATCCCAGGGTACCTGAGCCCTGCGAAAGACCTCAAGGATGAGGTGGGCAGCCTCTACCCTTCCTTCCCCAGAGTGGTACCTATGTCCATACCCATGCACCGGCCCTTCTCCCTGACTCGTTGACAAAACAAGAAGGAGGGTATATTTTGCTTATTTCCTGAAGGGGAAAGAGATGAGCCGTATAGGCATCGTAGGGACTGGATCATACCTTCCGGAGGAAAGAATTACGAATCATGACCTGGAGAAGATCCTCAACACCTCTGATGAATGGATATTCACCCGCACAGGAATAAAGGAGAGGAGGGTAGCCCGCCCTGATCAGGCCACAAGTGATCTGGCGAAGATCGCCTCGGAGAGGGCCCTGGAGGCAGCGGGCCTCTCCCCAGAGGAGATAGACCTCATCGTCATGGCCACCATAACTCCGGATACTCACTGCCCTGCCGGGGCTAACTGGCTGGAGGCGAAGCTCGGGGCGGTAAACGCTGTGAGCATGGACGTAACCGCTGCCTGTACGGGCTTCATCTTTGCCCTTTCGGTAGCGGAGCAATACATAAAGACGAAGACCTTCCGGAACGCCTTGGTGGTCGCCGCTGAAGTGATGACGCGCACCCTCGATTGGACGGACAGAACCTCTTGCATCCTGTGGGGGGACGGAGCAGGGGCGGTTGTCCTGAAGGAAGTAAAGGACGAAAGCGGAATCCTCTCCATTCATATTCACACCGATGGAGCTCACGGCGATACCCTCCTTATGCCCGGCGGAGGGTCGAAGACCACCCCCATCTCCCACGAGAGCGTGGATAAAAAGCTACACACCTTGAGGATGATAGAGGCCAATCAATCTTTCAAGGTGGCCGTGAAGAGGTTCGCTGAAGCATGTGAGGAGGCGCTGGCATACAACGGCGTGGACATTAACGACGTGAAGGTAATAATCCCCCACCAGGCCAACCTGAGGATACTGCAGGGGATGGCCAAAAGACTTAACGTCTCTATGGATAAGGTCTACACGAACATCGATAGATACGGAAACATCTCCTCAGCCACCGTCCCCATCGCCCTCGACGAGGCGGTAAGGGATGGAACCATTCAAAAAGGAGACCTGGTACTTCTTACCGCCTTTGGCGGAGGCCTCACTTGGGGTAGTTCCCTTATCCGGTGGTAGGCCGCCTACCCTCCCTGAGGACCTCAAGCATCTCTTGATGGATCAGCCCATTGGAGGCGACGATCTCTTGACCGAATATATCAGGTGAATTTCCGTCGAAATCGGTGACCTCACCTCCCGCTTCCTCCACGATGATGGTGCCAGCGGCCACGTCCCAGGGCTTCAGTTTCAGCTCCCAGAAGCCGTCAAATCTGCCCGCTGCCACATAACAGAGGTTCAAGGCTGCTGATCCATCGCGCCTTATGGCCTGGGCACGCATGATCATGTTGCAGAAGTGATCGAGGTTGTTTACACGACTCTCCCGCAGATCGTAAGGGAAGCCTGTCGAGAGGAGCGACCTGATGAGCTTCTTGGTCTTCGACACCCCTATCCTTCTGCCGTTAAGGTAGGCCCCCTCCCCCCTTTGTGCCCAGAACATCTCATCCCTCGTGGGGTCATATACCACCCCGAGGATTAACCGCCCCTCCATCTGTAAAGCAATGGAAACGCAGAAGATGGGGTAACCGTGGGCATAGTTCGTTGTACCATCAAGGGGATCAACAATCCATCTAAAAGGGGAACCTTTGGGAGAAAGAGGGGTTTCCTCAGTCAGGACATCATGATCAGGAAAGTGGGTCCCTATGAGGCTGATGATCCTTTCCTCACATGCCCTATCGACCTCGGTGACGAGGTTCAACTCCCCCTTAAATTCAACCCTCTTTTCCCTTCCCAATCCATGAAGCTGAAGCCTCCCTGCCTCCCTGGCGGCCTCCATCGCTACCTTCAAGAAGTCCCTCACTACTCCTTCCCTCCTTCTCGGCTATTACCCTCAACGCCTCCTGAGCCCTCTTTTTATACTCCGGATAGGAGGCCGCTTCAAGGAAGGCCTTCTTCGCCTCCTGGAGCCATCCCATCTTCCACGCACAATATCCCATCAGCAAAGAGGCATAACCTGCTTCTCCTCGTAAGGTCGCTTCCTTTAAGGCCTGATAGGCCTCTTCATACCTCTTCTCTTTATAAAGGATCTCCCCCTTACGGAGAAAACGCTCGGCAGTCGGCTCCTTCTTGATGGCAAGGTCTATAAATGCAAGGGCTTCCTCTATCTTATGGGCTGCGAGATAGAATGTGGCGATCCGATCACAGGCCGAGGGATCAGGGTCTGATCCATAGATCTCCTCATAGTACCGAGCGGCCTTAAGAGGTATATTTAGCCCCAAATAGAGTTGGGCAAGTTCCTTTTTCTCCTCCCTACCACCCCTCAGCCTTGAAGCTATCTCTAAGGACGCTACTGCCTCGATATAGCGCCTCTGCTTCAGATAGATCTGCGCAAGCCACTTCCAATAATCGACCTTTTCGGGATTCCGGGAAAGCAGCCTCCTCAAGATCTTTTCCGCTCCTCGGAGACCCCCCACATCCAGATAGGCTTGAAGAAGGGCGCAAAGCCACTCCTCAGGCACCTTCCTTCCTCGAACCAAGGCCTCAAGATGAGGAATCGCCTCCCGAGGTCGCTTCCCCTTGAGGTAGGCCACGGCTGCATAGAATCGAAGTTCCTTTCTTTCTGAAAGCTCATAGGCCCTAAGGAAGGCATCGGCCGCCTCGGCGTATCTTCGCAACTCATAGAAGGCCTGAGCCAAGTTCTGCCAACTCGCTTCATCTCGAGGGCTCAATTGAGTAGCCCTTTGCCAGCAGCCGAGCGCCTCTTCCTTCTTGCCGAGCTTCCAGTAAAGGTTCCCCTCCAGGAAGAAGAAAAGATGATGGGAAACCTCTGGGTGCTCCCTCCTGAAATTATCGAGGAGTTCAAGCCCCTTCCTCGCCTCCCCTTTCTTCAAGCATTCCTGAGCTTGATGAAGAACCTTAACGGCCTCCGGAGAAAGGGCTGGGGGCTCAGCGGCAGGGGACCAGCTGACAATAATAAAGAGAACCGTGAAAAGAATTACGAGATTCCTCATCCTCCCCGAAGTTCAAACCGTATGGTCACAGCCATCCAAGTATTGACCGGTTTTCCCTCCCGCCTTCCGGGGATGAAACGCCAGCGACTCACGGCCTCCCTCACCGCTTCCTCGAAGTAACCCTTGGGGTGAGCCTTTAACACCTTTATCTCCCTTACCGTCCCTTCGGCATCCACGAGGAAGCGAACCCTCACAAACCCCTCGATGTTGGCCCTTTTTGCCCTCAAAGGGTAGATAGGCTTCACCTGGTAAATCATTACAGGGGCTTCATCCACCTCTCCTATTGCGAACTCAACCTTTTGTGGTGCAGGCGATAAAGTAGGAAGGGGTGGGAGGGCGACGCCCTTAACTATTTTCGGGTTTATCTCAATGGAAAACCTGGGGAGGGGGAGATTGAGGCGGGGTTCCACCCTTTCTACAGCCACCTTTACAGTAAGTTCAGGCAATCTTTTTATTTCCTTGGCCAAATGAGGCCTTTTAGGCTTCGGCCTTGGGGGAGGGGGCTTGGGTGGGGGTGGGGGCTTCAAGCGAATCCAGATCGCGTGATCAAGGACGGACTCCACTTTGAGAGGCCTTACCTCCCTGAAGGTAGCGGGAAGCAGCAGAAAGATCAAAAGGTTCACCGTTGCAGAGAGAAGGAAGGGTTTTAGCCAATCTCTGGCGACCATCATCCCTCTTGCGGTCTTGCGGCCGCAATGCTCACTTCCTTTATCCCGGCCAGTCTACATTGATCCAGGACCTGGATCACCAAACCCGTTTGACTCCTCCTGTCCGCCAAAATCACCACTGAGGCCTCTGGGTTTTCCGCGCGGAAACGCTCCATCAAGGCCCTCACGCTTCTTATATCGACCTCACGGTTCTCGATGAAGATCTGGCCTTCGTGAGTGACCGCTACCATTATGTTTCCCTTCTTCGGTTGGGCTGTGGCGGCCACAGGCCGCTCTACATCCACCCCCGCCTCCTTGACGAAGGAGGTAGTAACGAGGAAGAAGATAAGCAGAATAAAAACCATGTCTATCAGCGGGGCCATGTTTATCTCGACCCCTTCCCCTCTCTTTAGAAAAGAGGCCCTTCTCCTGGCCATATCAATCTCCTCTTTTGGGAAGGTTGGCGACGAACCTTGTCGAAAATTCTTCGAGGTCCGCATAATACTTACTTGCCCTTCGTGAAAGCACCCCGGCTGCAAAAAGCCCGGGTATGGAAACGAGAAGGCCGCTCTGCGTGGTTATCAATGCCTCGGAGATCCCCACAGCCAGTGCCTTGGGACTTCCCGTCCCATAAAGGGAGATGGCCTGAAAAGTGGTTATCATCCCCGTGACCGTCCCAAGCAGCCCAAGAAGGGGCGCTATGGCAGCCAGGGTCTTTATCGTCCGAAGACCGCCCTCGAGCTCTTCCTTTTCCTTCCTGAGGGCGATCCTCATGGCTTCTTCCTCTTTCGTAACCCTTTCCCGGATGCGAGAGAATAGAATGAAGAACCTACTTCGCAACCCCTCCTTCTCCACCCTTTGCCCTGGGAGGTAGGCAAGGGCTTCCTCCAGGGTCAAGTCCCGGGACTTCAGACTCCATAGCTGGAAGGCCTTACGGGCTATCAGGGCCCACATCCAAAGGGAGACCCCTACGATAGGGAACATGATCGGTCCTCCTTCCCTCAGGTAGTCGATGAGGTCAACGAGAGGTCCCATCTCCCTCCTTCAAAAAAGGCAGAAGTAAGGCGGCTTTCTCCTCCATCTCGGTGGTCACCTTCTCCGCCTTCGACTCGAAATAGGTATAGAGGAACATGATCGGTATAGCCACAGCAAGCCCCACCTGGGTGGTCACAAGGGCCTCGGATATCCCCCCTGACATCATCCGCGGGTCGCCCGTTCCGTAGACGGTTATCGCCCGGAAGGTGTTTATAATGCCGGTAACCGTCCCCAAAAGACCCAGTAACGGAGCTATTGCTGCAAGGATCTTCAGGGCCGGAAGAAAGTGGGTAAGGCGCATCCCCTCCTTCAAGATCGCCTCATCAAAGGTGGCCTCCACCACCTCCTGAGTTTTTCCCCTCGCTGAAAGCCCTTCAAGGAGCACATTGGCCACAGGGTTGCCCTTCGCCTCTCTCAGAAGTCCTTCACACCGCTGCCACTGACCCCCCTCTGCCAAGGTGATCAACCTTTTCGCTACCTCATCGTCCAGCGGCCGTGCCTTCCTGAAGAAGAGGAACCTCTCAGCCACAAGAACTGCAGCCACAACTCCGATCAAAAGGATCGGTATCACAATAGGCCCCCCAGAGCGAAGGTGTTCGTAGAGGTTGGGCCTCCGAATCACATACCTGAGGGCAGCGCCACCGGAGGGGTCAAGATAGAGGCAATCGGCCTTTCCCTCCATGTACTTTTTTACATTTCTCTTTACAGCCCAAGGTAGATGCCCTGAGAGAGCCAAAAACCCTCGGTTTTCCTTGCCATACGTCAGAAATCCTATCTCCCCTCCTCGTCTCCAATAGGCGGTGAACTTCCCGGCTCTAAGCAGTGTCCCCTCGACCCATTCCCCTTGTGGGGAGATAAACCTCCCCTCTCTTTTCACCACTTGTCGTGAAAGCCTCATTTCCTCAAAGCACATATCCACAAGCCCCTTGATCTCCTCAAAGGCTGGAAAGCGCCGCTCATTTAAAAGGAGTTCAAGTTTCTCAAAACGGCCCTCAACTTCAGCGCTTGTAAGGGAATGAGCGAATATCTCCTCCAGATCCTTGGCCGCTGCCCTCACCACACCGGCCAACTCCCTCATCTCTTGGCGGCTTTGGGCCTGTTCGAGCTGCAAGCGTTCCTCTTTCTTCTGAAGCTCAAGGAATTGCCCCTTTAGCCTCTCAATCTCAGCTTTCAGACCTGCTATCTCCTTCTTGAGCATGGAAATCCTTGAGGTCAATCCTCTCCTCTCCCGTTCTATACGCAGTCTCGTCTCCCTCTCCATCCTTTGGGCTTGGAGCCTCTCACGCTCAATTCCCCTTTCCACCTGCTGGAGGTCTTGGGCGAAGGAAACCACTGGAAAGAGAAGAAGCAGAACGAATATCGGTATTATCCTCTTCACTTTTTAAGCCCTCCGATGGGTAACTTCAGCAGGTCTGCGGCCCGCCTCCTTGCCGCCATCTCCATGGCCCGTTCCATCTCACGGGAAAAACGGCTTGGGAGCTTTTCCCACCTTCCGGTTTCGGGGTTGAACCGGCCTATCTCCTTCCCATCAAGGGTCCGATAGAAGAGAGCAAGGCGTCCAAGGCGAAACACCTGGACGGTGCGCGGCCTGTCAGCAAGGGTGATCTGCTCCTCCGTCACCTCTACCTGCCCCCCATAATCTACCTCTATTCTCAGGGCCTCCAGGACCCTCCGCAATTTCTCCGCTATCCCTGCGTCGTAGCTGTCCAAGACGCTCTGTAAGGCGAGCAACCTCTTCTGTCTCTCCTCCGTCAAGAAGGGGAGGTCTCCTTTTATGAACTCCCTTAATCGCTTTACGGTCTCATCGAGATAGGGTTCCAATTCCCGATTTATCTTCTTCAACTCTTGGGTGCACCTCTTGAGTTCTGTTATCCGTCCTTTGAGATCCATTACGTACTTCTCCATCTTTTCCTTCTTCCACAATAGAAGCCTCCTCTGGGCCTCAAGCCTTTCTATCTCCTTGAGGAGTCCCTCTCTCTCTGTCGCCCACCTGTCCTCCAGTTCCTGAACCCTCTTCCACGTCCTCACTGCCTCTTCAGCCTTTTGCTGCAGCTCCCCCGGCTCCAGCGCCTGGCTTTGGGGCAGAAAGAGAAGCAATAAAAGGGAACAAATTGTAACAAAATGATATAACATTTCCTTTCTCCCATAAGGTTTTTACTACCGCTCGAAAAAGAATACCCTCATGTCCCTGCGGACCTGAGGGTTGCACCCAGTTTCCTTCACCCTCGGCCCTCCCTACCCCTCGAGGGAGGGACCTATTTCTTTTCAGGGGCAGGTCTTCCGGCTCCCGGATCTCCCTACTCCCCACGCCTTCCCAGAGGCCTTAAGACCTCCAGTGGCATCCTGTGGGTTTCGTCCCCGGTCACGGCGGCGGGACCGCGGGGGCCTTCCACCCCTCTTCCCTATTAAGCCCTTTCGGGCACCCCTTTTAAGGGGTAACAGGACGCCCTCCCTTTGTCAATAGCTTTTGGGCGATGATCATCTTATCTCCCCTCCTCATTTCGAGGACATCCCTCACCCTAAAGCCTCCCCTTTCAAGGGCTTCAAGGTACTCTTTTAGATCCAGATCCCCTTCAAAGGTGTAGGCCTTAAGGCCTTTTCTCATCCCGAAACTCCAGAGGTTCCAGTCGAGGTCCTCAGTGGTGAAAAACCTATCCCCCTCGGGGAAGAACTGCTGGTTTACGTAGGTGCCCCCCTCCTTGAGGCATCGGAATACCTTCGGTATGAGCTCGGCCCTCTTGCCGGCGGGGTTGTAGGCGGAAAAGACCAGGTCGTAATCGGTCCCGAGCTCGTCTCTGAAAAAATCCCCGGGCAGGAGACGGACCCTCTTGGCTTTATATTTCCTCAGGTAGTCCTTCGTTTCCTCCAGCACCCGAGGGAGATCCAAGACATCAACCTCAAGGTCCTCCCTTACCTTCGTGAAAGCTATGGCGAAGAGCCCATGTCCGCCGCCCAGATCGAGACATCGCCTGGCCTGCTTGAAGCCTTCAAGGCCCAGCAGGACCTCAACAGTCTCTTGAAGCCCCCCAAGTAACCGCTCCTCTGCAAGGGCATGGATGACCTCGCTGAAAAAGGAGGCCTTCTGGTGGGAAAAGGCCCCCTCCCTTAGAAGCCGGGGAAGATCGAGCCACCGAAGGGCACGCCTTATCTCGTGCTTTATGCGTCTCAGTTGAGAATAGGGAGAACGATGGCTCAGGAACGTTCGACCTAAAGGACTCAGGGAGTATCCCTCTCCTTCCCTCTGCAGGAATCCGAGCCTTACGAGGTTCTCCAAAAAGAGGTAAAGGATCTGCCGCTTAAGGCCAAATTCCTTTGTCAGGGCTTGTACGGTCGTGGGCCTCTCAAAGCGCTCAAAAACCCCCAGCTCGAGGGCAGCCTTAATGAGGCAGAGATCCCTAAATCCCCTCAGGCTTTCTCTCAGGACCCTCTCAAACTCCTCAGCCCCTGTAGGCCTCTCAAGCAAGGCCGTTCCCCTTGGGAAAGACGACCTTTCTCCCGTCAAACTGATGGACTTCGACCTTGATCCCATAGACTTCCTCTATGTTTCGTTCGTTCAAGACCTCCTTACCCCCTGCGGTGAAGATCTCTCCCCCTTTTAGCATTATGACCCTGTCTGAATAGAAGGAAGCGAGGTTCAGGTCATGGGTGGTCACCACGGAGGCTATCCCTTCTGCCTTAAGCTTTACCATGATCTCCATGATCTCGATCTGATTAGCGAGATCGAGATTACTCGTGGGTTCGTCAAGCAACAGTATCCTCGGCTCCTGGGCCAGGGCCCTTGCTATGGCCACCCTTTGCAGTTCGCCCCCACTTAGGGCCGTGAGGGGCTTCTCAGCGATGTGCTCGAGGTTCAGAGAGCGAATGACCCTCTCGACGACTTCCCGGTCATGCCGCCCAGGACGCCACTCCATGTGGGGTTTCCTCCCAAGCATAACGGCGTCAAAGACCGCCAGAGGGGAAAGATCCACCCTTTGGGGCAAGTACCCGAAGAGCTTGGCCCGTTCCTTGGGAGAAAGGCGCTCGAGAGCCATCCCCTGGACCAAGACGGAACCCCTGAACCGCAGGATCCCTGCCAGGCACTTGAGCAGGGTGGTTTTGCCCGAGCCGTTGGGACCCACGATAAAGGTGATCCCTCCTTCCATGATCTCGAAGGCCACTCCTCTGAGGACCTCGACTGACCGATAGGAGAAGCCAAGATCTTTGACTTTAAGTAACGTCTGATGCATAGCTCCCACTCCTGATGAGGAGGTATAGGAAGATGGGCACCCCGAGGAAGGCGGTGACGATCCCCACAGGGATCATCGCGGGCGATATTGCTATCCTGCCCACGGTGTCTGAAAGAAGCAGCACAAGGGCTCCAATCAGGGCCGAGTAGGGGATTAAGTACCTATGGTCAGCGCCTATCATCAGCCTCACTGCGTGAGGGGCGATGAGTCCCACAAAGCCTATGATTCCTGAGAAGGAAACGCTCAGGGCCGTCAGAAGGGAACCCAGGATCATCACCTCAAGCCTGAACCGGGATGGCTCAACGCCCAATGACTTAGCGGTCTCGTCCCCTCCGAGCATGACGTTGAGCTCCCATCGCCTTCTGAAAAAGTGGAGGAAGACCATCGAGAAGGCCACCGACATGATGACGATCTCACCCCAGTTGGTCCGTCCCACATCACCGAAGGTCCAGAAGACCACTGCAGCCACCTTCACGTCCTCGGCGAAGAGTTGAATCAACATGGTTGCGGCCTGAAAAAAGGAGGAGATCGCCACCCCCGCCAGGATCATAGCCGTGGGGGTGATCTGCCTCAGCTTCACCAGCGCAAGGATGACGAGGACGGCCCCAAGGGCAAAGAGGAAGGCGAAGGCGGAAATGGAATAGGGGTTATCAATGATGACTCCCGTGAGGCCCGTTCTGTTCAACTGTCCTGCCCCGAAGAAGACGATGGCCACCGCTGCACCGAAGGCAGCACCGCTTGAGATCCCGAGGGTAAAGGGAGAAGCGAGGGGGTTGCGCAACACGCACTGCATCACGGCACCGCTTATCCCGAGGGCTGCGCCGACTAAAAGGGCGGAGGCGATCCTGGGAAGCCTTATTTCCCACATCACCGGGTTCTGTAAGAGCGCCCCCAAGGGCAATTTCAAGACCCCGAGCTGAAGCGAAACGGCCGCAGCCACAAGCAAAGAGGCCCCCAACAGATACCCCAAAAGCCTCCTCTTCCTCTCATAGGCCCGATATCGCTCCATCTCACCACCTGGAGGAATCTATCCTGCCGAACCCCCCGTAGGCCGCCTCCATCGCGCTGTAAACGTCCCTGCCCACGAAGAACTTAAATATCTCCCTAGCCTTCTCCTCGGGGTCTATCTCCCTGAACCGATCAGGGTAAAGGACCTTCCCGATGTAGTAAGTATCAGCAAGGGAGGTCTCAACGTTGGTAGTGTACCAGTTAAAGGGCAGGATCCCGTAAACCCCTCCCTCTTTAAAGGCCCTCAAGGAGGAGTAGAAGGCCCTGTGCCTCTGGTAATCCTGTTTCACCAGGTGCAGATTGCCGAGGTCGAGGAAGATGACATCGGGATCCGCCTTGAGGAGGAACTCCTTGTCGACAAACCTATGCCCCCGGCAATTGCCCAGGACGTTGCGCGCCTTGAGGGCCATGAAGGGAGGGAAGTCGCACTCCGTGGACTCTATGCCGTGTCCGCCCTTGAACCCCAGGGCGCCGACGTAAACCTTCGGCTTGTCCGCTTCTGGTACCCCTTCCACCCGCTGCCTGAGGTCCTCCATGGCGGCCTCGATGAAACCGATCAACTCCTCGACCCGCCTTTCCTTCCCCAGGGCCTTGCCCGCAATCTTCAGGGAGCGGAAGATCTCCTTCGCGTAAAAACACCCGAGACGCCCGTAGCTGAGGACGATCACGGCCCTGTTGGTCCTTTCCTGAAGTTCGTCCGCCTCCTTTCGGGAGATATAAGTGGCAAAAATTATATCCGGAGCAACGCCTATGATGGCCTCTGGATTGGGTGTAGGATGAGGGCCAGCGAGCCCGATGATCGGCAACCCGGCCAACTCGGGATGGGCAATTCTGTAAGGCCTACCCGCAGGGGACCACTCCTTCTCCCCATGCTCCACCCCTACGACTTTACCCGTGGCCCCGAGAAAGACGATCAGCCTCAGGGCCCCAGGTCCTATGGCCACGATCCTTTCGGCCTTTTTGGGCACCTGCACAGTTCTGCCCAGGAGATCTTTGACGGTTAGTGCTTGCAGGGATGACGGAAAGCTAAAGAGACAACAAAGGATAAAGGTGTAAGCACACAGGAATCTCTTCATCCCGTTCAACTCTTCCCCAGAGCAGGAGCAATAAAAAAACCACGAAAACCCTGAAGCTTCTGCTTCTGGAGGCCTTCGTGGCCTTTAATCTCTTGAAGGTTTGATTTAAATATTCTCCCGGCCCTTCATGGGCCCTTACGTTTCTTTTATAAATCACCTCATTCTCTTTTGTCAAGCTCATGTCCGGGTCCAGTACATCTCTGAAAGCGTGTGCCCTGTCAAGTCATCTCATCCCCTTGCCTGCCTTTATAAAGGATAATGGGGAAGAAGAGGTCGTTGGGAGCAATTGACACCACCTCTCCTTTCTGATAACGTTTTTTCAATCAATTTTTCTAAATCTGCCAAAATCTTGTGAGAGGTAAAGGCATCAAAAAGGTTTTCTTCTTTACTTTCCTGCCCCTGTTCTTCCCTCTTTACTCCTTCGCCCTCCAAGAGAAGTTCCCCAAGGGGGAAGAGAGGTTGAGGATAAAGCTCCCCCCTGTGGTGATAATGGGGGAGGAGAGGTTGAGGGCCCAGATCAGCAAGAGGCTTCCCCTCCCCTCCATTCTCCCCATGGAGGAGAAGGAAAGGCCCTCCTTGAACATCAAAGGGGTGGAAAGGGAAATAGACAAGCTGGCCCGTAAGACAGCTCCTTCGGTGCGAGGACCAGGCTGTGCTTACTCGACCGGCGTGGGTGCCACGTTCGCGAGGATATTTGAGGGCACTAAGGCCCTCTATAAGAGGGGAATCTTCTTCTATCTCCGGGGAGAAAGGACGAGGGCCGGGGAGGTCTTCAGCACCATCGTCAGGAAATACCCCACGAGCCCGTTCGCCCCTTTAGCCCTTTATTGGCTTGGGGAAATGGCCTTTGAGGAAGGGGACCTCCCGAAGGCCAGGCTCCTATATCTTCGGGTGTTTGAGAGATATCCCGATAGCCTTTATGCCGATTACGCCCTTTACTCCGCTGCTTGGATCGAGCTGAAGGGGGGAGAACGGGAGAGGGCCTTCTCCCATTTTGACATCATTCCGAAGAGGTATCCTGAAAGCCCCCTCCTCTCATCCGCCCTCCTTTGGAAGGGATACCTACTACTCAACAGGGGGGAGTACGGAGAGGCCCATAAGGTCTTAGCGAACCTGAGAGGGATTGAGGCCCGCTGGCTCGATGGAATAGCCCTCTTTCACCTTGGACAGTTCAGGAGATCAGCGGATGCCTTAACCCCCCTTCCTCCAAAGGGCCATCCCCTCAGGGAGGGAGGGCTGTATGTAAAGGGGTGGGCCCTGCTTCGAGGAGGGGATGTCAAGGGGGCCTTGGAATATCTGAACCTCTATCTTGAGGATTACCCCCAGGGGAAGTGGCAGGGCCCTGTGCGGTGGGGGATAATCAAGGCCCTCCTCCAAGAGGAAGGGGGCGAAAGGGCCCAAAAGGAGCACAAGAGGTTGTTTGGAGGGGGGGAGTATCCCTACTGGAGCTCCCTTTCCCTTTACGAGATCGCCCTCCATTTCCGGAAGAAGGGGAAGTACGGGTCAATGGTCTATCTCTTAGAGGAGGCCCTGAAGGGGGAACCTAAGGACCTCACCCCGTCCATTTACCTTTACCTCGGTGAGGCCCTGGCAAGGGTGGGAGAGTACGGTAAGGCGGCCCGTGCCTTCCGGAACTTTGTGAGGAGGGCCAAGAGTCCCAAGGAGATATTGCCCTCGGTCCTTCTGAACTTGGGGCTTTCCCTCTATCACGACAAAGAGGTGATCGAGGCGGTGCGCGCTTGGAAGAGGGTGGTCTCTGAGTGGCCCCAGCGTTCCGAGGCCTCACAGGCCCTCTACTTCCTTGGAGAGGTGGCCCTGGAGTTAGGGGACCCCGATCGGGCATGGGGGTACTTCTCGGAGATAGAGGAGTCCTCCGGTCTCTTCCCCCAGGCCCTCCTTTCCATGGGGTGGTTCCACTTTAAGGCCGGGGAGTGGGAGAAGGCGATAAAGTGGTTTGAGCAGTTGGAGAACCTCTACCCTTCCTCCCCTCTGATCCCTCAAGGGCGGCTCTTCCTGGCCCTTGCGTATTTCAACGGGAAGAAGTACGGGCGTGCCTCCAAGATTTTGGGGGGGCTCCTGGAGGCCAAAGACGAGCACATAAGGGAAAGAGCCTTCTTTTACAAGGCCCTCTGTCACTATAAAAGGGAGGAATTCCAAGAGGGGATAAAGCTGCTGCGGGAGCTCATCAAACGCTGGCCCAAGAGTCCTTCCCTGCCCCATGCCTACTTCTGGATGGGGTGGTCCTATTACCGAATGAAGAGGTTTAAGGAGGCCGTGGATGCCTTCTGGACGGTGGCGGAGAGATACCCTGATCATCCCCTCTCGGCGGAGGCCCTTGTGAAGATAGGGGATTGCTATTACAACATGGGACAATACAGGAGGGCCGCGCTCGCCTATTTGCGCCTCAAGAGGCGCAAGCCCAAAAGCCCCCATTTGCCCGACGCCCTGTGGGGAATTGTCCTTTCCTTCTACAGGATGGGGGATGAAGAGGGACTTCGGGCGTGGTCCGAGGAGCTCCGCAAATCCTTTCCCACCCATCCTCTGACAGCGGATTGCCTCCTGCTCTTAGGGAACTATTTCGAGAGAAAGGGGAAATCTGAGGAGGCAGAGAGGTACTTCCGCGAACTGTTGAAGGGTTTCCCCTCGGAGAGGAAGGCCGAGGAGGCACGCCTGAGGCTTTCGAGCCTCCTCCTCAGCAGGGGGAAGGCCTCCGAGGCCCTTTCTCTCATAAGGCCCCTTGTCTCCAAGGGTGAGGGACCATACTTTTATCAGGCCATCCATAAGATAGGTGAAATATACCATGAACTCGGGCAGGATGAGGAGGCCCTGAGATATTGGAGGAGGGTCGTGGAGGAAGCCCCCCGAGAAATGGCCCTCGGGTGTGCCTCGAAGATGGCCGATATATACGAGGGAAAGGGAGAGCTCGCAGGGGCTCATGGCATCCTGAGAAAGGCGATAGACCGTTTCCCCCGGTCACCCATCGCCTGGCCTCTCTGGCTCAAGCTCGGGGAGGTGGATCTGAAAAGAGGGGATTACGAAGGGGCCATCCGCGCCTTCCGGCAGCTCCTGGCCCTCGCCCCCCGCAGGAAGACCAGGGCCTACTGTCAGTTGCGGATAGCGGAGGCCTACTTCCGGTGGGGGAAGAGAAAGGAGGCCTTGGAGGAAGCCTTCAAGGGGGCCTATCTTTACCCCGATCAGAAGGAAGAGGCGGCCCTTGCTCTCCTGTTGGTCGCTGAGATATATAATGAAGAGGGAAAAGAGGAGAAAGCCGTTCAGGCTTGCAAGAAGGCCCTTCATCTTTCCCCCAAGGGAGAGGTGAAGCAGAAGGCTGAGGAATTACTGAAGAGGATCAGAGCAGTCACTGGCGAATAACCAGGAAGGAGGGGGAGATGTATGATCTTTTCTTGAAGGGCGGGATCCTGATGTACCCCATCGCCTTTTGCTCCATAGTGGCCCTTGGGGTTTTCTTGGAAAGGCTCTGGTCGTTGCGAAAACGGAAGGTGATCCCTCAAGAGTTCCTGATGGAAATCGTGGACATGGTGGCGAAGGGGAAGATCCGAGAGGCGATCACCTACTGTAAGAGATCCGATGCCTCCATAGCTCACATCGCCTATGCAGGGATTGAAAACTATGGGAAGAAGAGGGAGCTGATCAAGGAGAGGATGGAGGAGGTGGGAAAGAGAGAGGTCGCCAATCTGGAACGTTATATCAACGTCATCGGCACCATTGCCGGGGTGGCACCCCTTCTGGGGCTGCTCGGCACCGTATCGGGGATGATCAAGAGCTTCAATGTGATCTCCCTTCAAGGGGTAGCTGATCCGGGGTCTTTGGCGGGGGGAATCTCTGAGGCCCTGATAACCACCGCAGCGGGCCTGGTCGTGGCCATTCCCGCCTTCGTGATGTATCGCTATCTGCGTAACAAGGTCGACTCCCTGGTCGTGGAGATGGAGGAGATATCGGTGAGGATGGTGGAGCTCCTGAAGGGAGAGGAGAGATAGGATGGACTTCCGCAGGAGATCTCAGGCCGATGAACCGAGGATAGAGCTCACCCCCTTGGTGGACATGGTCTTCCTGCTTCTCATCTTCTTCATGCTCTCCACCACCTTTGTCGTCTCCCCTGGGATAAAGGTGGACCTCCCCAAGGCCACCAAGGAGAAGGTCTTCAGGGAAAAGCGGGAGCTGAAGGTGACCATTACCAAGGACAACAAGGTCTACCTTAACGGTCGCCGGATCAAGCCCAAGGAGCTGGAGAGGGCCTTCAGGGAGCGGGCGAAGAAGGCCCCCCAGACCCTGGTCATAATAAGGGCCGATGCCCGCGCCCTCCACGGCAAGGTGGTGGAGGTGATGGACATGGCCAAGACCGCTGGCCTTCACCGTCTGGCCATCGCCACTCAGCCCAAGAGGGAGAAAAGGGGGAAGAAAAAATAGGATGAACCACCTTGCCAGGAGGTTCTCTCTTTTCATCGTCTTCTCCTTCTTGGTACACCTCGTGTTCCTCCTCACCGTCCCCAGCCTGATCCCTCCGCCGCAGCTCAAGGTGATTCCTGTCACCCTGATAAGCAGGATGGACCTGTACCTCACCCCCAGGGAGATGAGGGAGCTCTGGGAGGCCCCGTGGATCGAGGAAGTGAAGAAGGAGCTGATCTGGGAGAGGCTGAGCACCTTCCCACCGCTCAATCTCCCGGTGGCCGAAGTAAAGGAAGGGCCTAAAGTGAGGCTTGAGGATCTCCTCCCACTCCCAGTGGGGAGGGAGCCCGTGGCTCAGCCCAAGGCCCCCTCTAAGATCCCGTCCATCTCCCCTCCCAGAGAGGGCCCCCTGGAGAGGATTATCGCCTCCTTGAAGAAGGCAGAGCCGAAGCGGAAGGTCAAGAAACCGAAGGAACCCGAGTTGAGTCTCGGCCCTTTGAAGCTGGGGATAAGGGGACCGGTAGCCAAAAGAAAAATCCTCTACATACCTCCCCCGCCCAAGGCCAAGATCACGGTGGAGGCGGAGGTGATCTTTAAGTTCTGGGTGAAGCCTGATGGGACGGTGGGTCGTGTCATACCGCTTATGAAAGGAGATGCCCAGTTAGAGATGGTGGCCATAGAGCACATCAAGCAGTACCGCTTCAACCCCCTACCCCCTGATGTCCCTCAGGTGGAGATGTGGGGCACCATTTCTGTGAAGTCGGTCCTGAAATGAGGGCAAGGTCCTTTTTGACCCTCTTTCTCATAGGGGCGATCTTCTTGGTGGGGCTCCTCAGCCTGTTCGGTTCCAAGGGGTTGATGGAGGTCCTTGCCCTGAAGGGACGCAGCGAGGCGATCGAAGAGGAAATAGGGAGGCTTCGGCGCCAGAACGCCTCCCTCGCCGAAAGGATAAAGCGCATCCATGAGGACCCCTCCTATCTGGAGCAACTTGCCAGGCAGGAGCTCGGGATGATTAAGGAGGGGGAACTCCTCTTCATCTTCCCCCAAGAGAGGAGATGAAGTACGAAGGGCCCATATATCGTCCTCCCAGCGAAGCCAAAAGCCTCATCCTCCAGATAACGGTGGGTTGTTCCCATAACCGCTGTACCTTCTGCCCCTCCTACAAGATGAAGCGGTTCAGGATAAAGAGCTTTGACGAGGTCAGGGAGGATATCGATGAGGCTCGGAGCCTCTACGGTCCTCTCATAAGGCGGGTCTTTCTGGCCGATGGCGATGCCCTCATCGTGCCTCAAACCCGTCTCCGCGAGATCCTTGTTTATCTTCGGGAAAAGTTCCCGTGGCTTGAGAGGGTGGGTATTTATGCGAACGCCAAGGGGGTGTTGAAGAAGGGGGTGGAGGATCTGGTGGAGCTCCGGAAGCTGGGGTTGGGGATAATCTATCTGGGAGTGGAGTCCGGGGATCAGGAGGTCCTGGACAGGGTGAGGAAGGGGACCACCGTGGAGAAGCTCCTGCGGGCCGGGAGGATGATCAAGGAGGCCGGGATAAAGCTCTCGGTGACGGTCCTTTTGGGGATCGGGGGAAGAGAGGGGAGCAGACGTCATGCTATTGCCACCGGGCGCTTGCTCACGGAGATGAAGCCCGATTACGTGGGCGCCCTCACCCTCCTGATCGTACCTGGAACCCCCCTTTACGAAGAGTACATGAGGGGGGAGTTCGAGATGCCCAGTCCCTTTGAGCTGATCGAGGAACTCAGGTTGATGATAGCTCACACCGAGATGGAAGGGCTTTTCTTCTCCAACCATGCCTCAAACTACCTGCCAGTGAAGGCCCGTTTACCCCATGAGAAGGAACATGTCCTTCGGTTGATAGACGAAGTCCTCTCCCGCAGGGACCCTTCCCTATTGCGCCCCGAAGGGTATCGGGCCCTTTGAGGATGGGGGGAAAGGCGACTTTTCCGGCCTCGGTCTATCTCCTCCTCTTTTTTACCCTTTTCGCCTTCCTCTTTGGATGTGAGGAAAGGAGACCCGCGGGAGAGGTGGTGGTGGGCCTGGATGGAACCCTCTCGACCCTTGACCCCCGCTTGGCCATTGGGGCAAGGGCCGAGAGGATATCCCCCCTTATTTACAGTTCCCTACTGGAACTCAATGAGAGGGGAGAGCTCGTCCCGGACCTGGCCGAAGAATGGCGACAGCTCAACCCGACGACTTACCTCTTTCGCATAAAGCAGGGCGTGCACTTTCATGACGGGGGGAAACTCACCGCCTATGACGTGAAGGCAACCTTCGATTTCATCCTCGATCCAAAGAATGCCTCACCTAAGAGGGGGAGCTTTGAGCCCCTTGAGCGAATTCAGGTCCCTGACCGCTACACAGTCATCTTTACCCTCAAGAAGGTATATGTCCCCTTCCCCTTCACCCTTACTGTGGGGATCGTCCCTGCGGGAAGTCCCCCTGGGCGCAAGTCCCCCCCGCCCGGATCGGGTCCTTACAGGTTGCAGGAATGGAGGCCGGGGGAAAGGATCGTCCTTGTCCCCTTTGAAGATTACTTCGGGACGCGCCCCAAGATCAGACGGATTGTCTTCCGCATCGTTCCCAACACCACCACCCGCCTCCTGGAAATGAAGAGGGGGAGAATTGACCTTCTCCAGAACTGCGTGCCCGCTTACGCCATCAGGTTCATGGAGAGGCTCCCCTCCCTGCAGGTCCTCCGTTCGCCCGGCACCACCTATCAGTACATAGGCTATAATCTGGAAGATCCGATCCTCAGGGTCAAGGACGTAAGGAAAGCCATCTCCTATGCCATCGACCGGGATGCCATCATTGAGCATACCCTCAAGGGCTTGGCGAGGAAGGCCTATGGCATTGTCCTCTCCCCCCTGAATTGGGCGTACACCGATCGGCTGCCCCATTATGAGTACGATCCCCCTAGGGCAAAAAGGCTCCTGGACCGAGCAGGGTTTCCCGACCCGGATGGCGATGGCCCTGCCTTCCGCTTCGCCCTTTCCTTCAAGACATCCACTGATGCCGAGTCCCTCGAGATCGCCCAGATAATCAGGGAGCACCTCCGTCAAGTGGGGATCAAACTGGAGGTGAGGAGCTTTGAATGGGGAACCTTCTTCGAGGACATAAAGAGGGGCAACTTTCAGCTCTATTCCTTACGCTGGATCGGCGTGACAGACCCTGACATCCTCTATTACCTTTTCCACTCCTCCATGGTTCCCCCTTACGGGGCGAACAGGGGGCGTTATAGAAATGAGGAGGTGGATCGTCTCTTGGAAGAGGCCCGCTCTTGTCTGGATCGGGAGAAGAGGAAGGAGCTATATGAACGTATCCAGAGGATCTTGGCCGAGGATGTGGTTTACACCAGCCTCTGGTACAGGGATAATCTGGTGGTGGTGCGAAGGAGGCTTAAGGGGTTCAAGATATACCCGGGTGGACAATATACCTCATTGAAGGAGGCATGGGTGGAGGGATGAAGGAGCTGGTGGTGATCCTCGTTTCCTTTTTCACCTTCCTGGGTTGCGTCGGTCAGGAGGGAAGGGCCCTTTGGGTTGTCCGTTATCGTTTAGTGGACCCAAAGACGGTGGATCAGATCGTCAAGGATGCGAAGGCCGCGGGATTCAACCTCCTCTTCGTCCAGGTATACGGGAGGGGGGATGCCTATTTCAACTCCTCCTTCGTCCCCAGGGCCGAACCCCTGGAGGATTCCCCCCACGGATACGATCCCCTCGCCTACGTGATCTCCAAGGCCCATGAGGCAGGGCTTCAGGTTCACGCCTGGCTGAACGTGTATTACGTGTGGCCCAGTCCTCCTCCTCTTCCCTCCTCTTCCGATCACCTCGTTCGCCTCCATCCCGAATGGTTGATAAAGGACGAGGACGGCAGGACCTTGATGGATTACACCCCTCGGGAACGAGCCACTGAGCCAGTAGAAGGGCTCTTCCTCGACCCTTCTCAACCGGGGGTCAGAAGGTACTTCCTTAAAGTGTGTCAGGAGGTGCTCTCCCGATACCCGGTGGGGGGCATCCACCTCGATTTCGTCCGCTATCCAGGGTCCAGATGGGGGTTTAACGAGGGGGCTGTAGAGGCCTTCAAGAAGAGGTGGGGGGTGGACCCGCGGTTCCTCTCCCGCTGGGTGAGGTATCCTTTCCCGCGTCGCTTCCTCTCCCATGGTTTCTCGCCCTTTATGCTCTGGAATTACTGTTATCAGAGCCTCTGGGCGGAGGAGCGCAGTTCCTATGTGTCGCGTCTGGTAGAGGAGGTCTCGGAGTTGGTCAAGTCCCGCAGGCCGAAGGTGGTCCTTTCGGCCGCGGTGATAGCCGATCCTGACCGGGCGTACTATGAAAAGGGGCAGGATTGGAGGAGATGGCTTGCCGAAGGGTGGCTCGACCTCGTGGTTCCCATGGCCTATCAGGGAGACGCCTGTCGGGTGGAGGCCCAGATCAGGGAGGCCATCCAGTGTTCTGGGGGGAAGAGGAAGGTCTTCGCAGGGCTTGGGGCCTGGAGGAAATCCCCCGAGGAGATCGCCACCGAGGTGGCTAGGCTCCGCAGGATAGGGGTTGATGGGCTCTCTCTCTTCTCCTATCAGGGGATGAAGGACTTCTCACCGGACTACCTGGAGGAGTTGCGGAAGTACCTCACGGGGAAGGTATCCCTTGGCCCGAAAGGCCCTCCCCTTCTTGATCCCTTCCCCTCCCGAGGCCACCCTCTCATTAGATCTCTACAAAAGCAGTTCTTCTTCCTTTCGGAGGGATTCGAGGCCCTGAAGAAGCGGAGGGAGGAGGTCTTGAGGCAATGGGGGATCATCTCCCGCATCACCGAGGAGGTCTATCCCCGGGCGTTGCCGAAAGAGGAGGAGATAGTGGCCCTCCCCTCGGGTTTTGACCTGAAGGGGATCTTTGTCCCTGCCCACCCTTATGATTGCCCCGAGACGAAGAGGAAGGCCTTTGACGCGATCATGCTGGCCTATGAGCGGCTCAGGGCCGGGGTGAGGATGGGGCGGGTGGCCAAGGAGGTAGGAGGGTACGTGGTGACCAACCACCTTTTCCTCGGGGAGGGATGGGATTTCTTTCCCTATCTGGTATCGCTCCAGGAGGGGGACCTCACGCAGGCCCTGCAACTTCCCCATGGCTACGTCGTCTACCAGGTGATGAAACGCTACCCACCGGAGGAAAGACGGTACGGAGAGCTTCCCTGGAGCCTCAAGAGGGTCGTGTTTCAGCAAAGGTTTGCTGATCTTCTCAGGAGCTGGGGGAAGTGAAAGGCTTCTTTCTGCGCCGAACCCTGATAACGGCTCCCACCGTCCTCGGTGCCCTCACGCTGGTCTTCTTTTTCCTTCACATCGTGCCCGGCGATCCGGTGGAGGCGATGCTGGGGGAGTCGGCCAGGGCGGTGGAGAAGGAGAGGCTGCGCCATGAGCTGGGCCTTGACCTTCCCCTTGCTGCCCAATACCTCAAATTTCTTAAGGGGATCGCCACCGGGGACCTTGGGGAGTCCTATTTCTTCCGTCGCCCCGTGGCCGAGGTTATCGCTGAGAGGGTGCCGGCCACCTTGGAGCTGGCGGTGGCCTCCCTCTTTGTGGCGGGCATCATCGCCCTTCCCCTCGGGATCCTGGCGGCATTGCGGGAAGGTACCGCGCTTGATGCCCTCTCCATGCTCTTCGCCCTCATCGGGGTCTCGATGCCCAACTTTTGGCTGGGTCCTCTCCTCATCATCCTCTTTTCCATAAAGCTGGGGTGGTTTCCCGTATCGGGTAGAAGCGGCTTCTCAAGTCTCGTCCTCCCGGCCCTCACCCTGGGGACGGCCCTTGCGGCCCTCCTTTCCAGGATGACCCGCTCGAGCCTCCTGGAGGTCCTCGGTGAAGAGTACCTAACCGTAGCCCGGGCCAAGGGATTGCCTGAAAGGAGGGTCATCCTTAAACATGCCTTAAGAAACGCCCTGATTCCCATCGTCACCGTGTTGGGGCTCCAGTTCGGGGCCCTCCTCTCAGGAGCGATCATCACCGAGAACGTCTTCTCCTGGCCGGGGGTAGGCACCCTGTTGATAACCGCTGTCGAGGCGAGGGACTATCCCTTGGTGCAGGGGTGTGTGCTCTTTATCTCTATAGTGTACGTGGCAGTGAACCTGGCCGTGGACCTCCTTTACGGTTTCATCGATCCGAGGATCAGGTACGGAGGTGAAGGTTGAGGAGGGTGCTGGTCACAGGAGGGGCAGGGTTTATAGGCTCTCATCTCTGCGAGAGGCTCACTGCGGGAGGCTGGGAGGTTACCTGCCTCGATAACTTTGACGACTTCTATCCCCCTGCCCTAAAGAGGAAAAACCTCAAGCCCTTACTTCCCTTGGACGGGTTTCGACTGATCGAAGGCGACATCCGGGATGAGGCCCTCCTTGAGAGGACCTTCAACGAAGGAGGGTTTGATCTGGTGGTCCATCTGGCCGCCCGCGCGGGGGTAAGGCCTTCCATCGAGCAACCCCTCCTCTATGAGGAGGTGAACGTCCGGGGGACCCTGAACCTGCTGGAGGCCTGCCGGCGTCATGGGGTCAAAAAGTTCATCTTCGCCTCCTCATCCTCCGTCTACGGAAGGAACCCGAAGGTCCCCTTCGCCGAGGACGATCCCCTCACCTCCATCATCTCCCCCTATGCCGCCACAAAGAGGGCAGGAGAAATCCTCTGCTACACCTATCATCATCTCTACGGGCTCGACGCCTTCTGTCTCCGGTTTTTCACCGTGTACGGTCCGAGGCAGCGTCCTGAGATGGCCATCCACAAGTTCACCCGCCTCATCTATGAGGGGAAGAAGGTCCCCATATATGGAGATGGGACGAGCAGGCGGGATTACACGTACATAGACGACTGCATTGATGGGGTCATGAGGGCGATCGAAAGGGTAAGGGGCTATGAGGTGGTGAACATAGGGGAGGCGAGGACGGTTCCCCTGAAGGATCTGGTGGTCCTCATTGAAGAGGCCTTGGGCAGGAAGGCATCCGTGGAGCATCTCCCTCCTCAGCCGGGGGATGTCCCGATAACCTATGCCGATGTCACCAAGGCCCGGGAGCTGCTCGGTTATGAGCCGCACACTCCGATAGAGGAGGGGATCAGGCGCTTCGTCCAGTGGTTCCTGGAGAGTTATCCAACCTTAAAGGTCGCCCCCGGTTAATGGATCAGCTTTCCTATCCTGTTCCACCTTACCCTGGGCAGGATGTTCCCCTTTCGCCAATCCCAGGACCAGTAGATGAGAAAGGCCTTCCCGAGGACGTCCTTCAGGGGGACGAATCCCCAGTAGCGGCTGTCCTGGCTGTTGTCCCTGTTGTCCCCGAGGACGAAGAGGTAACCCTCTGGGACGGTGACAGGCCCGAAGTTGGCCTTCGGGGAAAAGGGTAAGGGGTAAGGATTCCCCCGATACACCCCCCAGGGGTCTTCTATGGGCTTGCCGTTGATGTATATAACCCGGTCCTTGATCTGTACCGTTTCCCCACCAGTAGCGATCACCCGCTTTATGAAGTCCTTGCTCCTGTCTTTAGGATAGATGAACACGATCACGTCTCCCCTCCTCGGTCGTTTGAACTCGAAGAGCTTTATCCCTAAGACCGGGATCCTTATTCCGTAGATGAACTTGTTGACCAGGATATGATCCCCGACGAGCAAGGTCGGCTCCATGGAGCTGGAGGGGATCTTGAAGGCCTGAACCACAAAGGTGCGGACAAAGAGGGCCACGAGGAGGGCTACTATAATGGTCTCGAGGTACTCCCTTAGCTTTCCCTTCTGTCTCTTCATTTATTTAGAGCCCCTTCGTCACCTTTATCCCCTTAAAGCCCTCCTTCTCCAGGGCCCCTTTAACCCGCTCCGCCTCCCCTCGTTCGGCAAACCCGCCGACCTTAACCCTCCACCACTTCTTTCCCTTTCCCAAAGTTACCTGAACGATCCTCACCTCGTACCCCTTCTCCTTCAGTCTCCCCATCAAGGACTGGGCATTTGCCTTCTGGCGGAAAGAAGCGACTTGAACGAAGTACAGGTCCCTTAGAGGGGGCTTGACCTCACGGGCCTCCTCCCCTTTTTTGGCCTCCTTTGGGGCTGCCTTCCCTTTTTCGCCCTTCTCTTCCGTGACCTTTGGCTCCTTTTCCTCCTTGGTCAGCGTTTCATAAAAGGTGAGGGGGACCTTCCCTTCTTCCACCTTTTGCGAGGCGCTCTTTGCCTCCTTCAGGGCCCCTTCCACCTCCACCTGCAACGGGCTCGCCCCCTTCAGGGCTGCAGAGCGCTTCCGTTCCATCTTAATGCCCATCAGCACCCCACTGGAGAAGAGGAGGAGTCCCAGAAATATGGCCCCTATGAAGGCGAGGAGCCTCCTTGCGGCAAGGCGCCCCTGTCTCCTTACCCTCGGTTCCTCCATAAGATCATCTTCCATCGTTACATCTCCTCCGGTGCCTCTATGCCTACGAGGCTCAAGGCATTGCGCACGACGATCCTTATCGCCTTCACCAAGTACAGCCTGGCGGCTGTAAGGCCCTCGTCCTCTGTGAGCACCCGGTGTTTATTATAGTAGCTATGAAAAAGGCTTACCATATCCTGCAGGTAAGGGATCAGCCGATGGGGTTCGAAGGAGAGGGCCATCTCCTCTATGAGGTCGGGAAAGAGGCCCACCCTCTTGGCGAGGCCGCGTTCTTCAGGGAGCACAAGGGGCCCCAAGTCCACCTCCCCCTCGGGGAGGGCAACTCCCCGTTCAGCCGCCTTGCGGAAGATGCTCGAGATCCTGGCGTGGGCATACTGGACATAATAGACGGGGTTCTCCGCGCTTTGCCTTTTGGCCAGCTCGAGATCGAAATCGACAGGGGAATCGGCCCTCCTCAGCATGAAGAAGTACCTGCAGGCATCCACCCCCACTTCCTCTATCACTTCTCTCAGGGTGGTGAACTCCCCTGCCCTGGTGGACATCGATACCTTCTTCCCCCCTCGCATCAGGTTGACCAGCTGGACGAGGAGGACCTTCAACTTCTCCTCCTCAAGCCCTAAAGCACGCAGGGCGGCTCGCACCCTCGGGACGTAACCGTGGTGATCTGCTCCCCATATGTCCACAAGGAGGTCATATCCTCGGCGGAACTTCTCTCGGTGGTAGGATATATCAGAGGCAAAGTAGGTGGTGGTTCCATTTGCCCTCACCACAACTCTGTCCTTCTCGTCTCCAAACAGGGTGCTCTTAAACCAGAGGGCCCCATCGGCCTCATAAAGGAGGCCCTTTTCCTTAAGGGCATCGAGGGCCTCCTTCAGGAGGCCCTCTTCGTAGAGGGAGGCTTCCCTGACCCAGTGATCGAACCGGACCCGAAATACCTCCAGGTCCTCCTTTATCCCCTCAAGGATGATCTCCTTCGCCCTCTCCCTTATCTCCTCTTGAGCTTCCTCCTCCGGGATCTGGAGGTATCTCTCCCCCCTTTCCTCCTTTATCCTCGCCGCTATCTCCCTGATATATTCCCCTTGATAGCCATCCTCGGGGAAGGGGACCTCTCTGCCCCACAGCTCCATATATCTCGCGTAGACCGAACGACCCAAGGCCTCCATCTGGGCCCCTACGTCGTTTATGTAGTACTCCCGTTCCACCTCGTAACCGGCCGCCTCGAGCACGTTGGCCAGGATATCCCCTAAGGCGGCGATCCTGCCGTGACCGATATGGAGGGGCCCCGTGGGGTTGGCACTGAGGAACTCGATCAGGACCCTCTTTCCTTTCCCAAGTTCTCTCCTCCCGTACGCCTCCCCCCGGAGGTTCGCCTCCTTCAGGGCCCCGAACCATACCCTGTCCTCGAGGGTCAGGTTTATGAACCCCGGACCTGCTACCTCCACCCTCTTTATCACCCCTCCCCCCCGGATCCTCCCGGCGATCTCCTCAGCCACCTGACGGGGCGGCAACCCGACCTTCTGGGCCAAAGGCATCGCTACGTTGGTGGCGTAGTCCCCCCAGCGTTCATCAGGCGGTTGCTCCAATGTGATAGAAGGGGGAGGGTCTATGGGGGGGAGTTTCCCCCGCTCTGAAGCCCTCCTTATTGCCTCCAGGATGATGGATTTGAGCAGCTCCTTCATCGGGTGAGTTCGCCGTAGAGGTCAGGTCTGCGGTCTTTGAAGAAGGGCCACTCCTTTCGTACCCTGTTCACCTCCTCCAAGGAGACCTCCACCAGCAGTATCCCTTCCTCTAAGCCCGCTGGCTCATCCACCAGGTCCCCCTCGGGGGAAAGGCAAAAGCTCATCCCGTAAAAGTCCTGTTTGGCCTCACTCCCCACCCTGTTCACCCGCAGGATGTAAAGGCCGTTGGCGATGGCGTTCCCTGCCATCACCTTGAGCCAGCGCTGTTGAGAGGCAAAAGCCGCTGCGGTGGGGGCAAAGATTATCTCCGCGCCCTTCAGGGCAAGGACCCTCGAGCCCTCGGGGAAGAAGTTGTCCCAGCATATCTGGACCCCTATCCTCACCCCATCGAGTTCGAAGACGGGGAACCCCTCACCGGGGGAGAAATAGCTCTTCTCCTCCCACAGGGGGATCTGGGGGATGTGAACCTTTCTGTAGATCCCTACGATCTCTCCCTCCCTGGAGATCACCGCCGCTGAGTTGAAGAACCTCTCTCCCTCCCTTTCGAAAAAGGGGGCGATAACGGATACCCCGACTTCCCGAGAGAGCCCTTTCATCGCTTTCAGGGTGGGACCCTCTTGATCCTCTGCCAGCTCAAAGTGGCGTTCGTCTATCTCCATGGGAAACCAGTGGGTGGGGAACAGCTCAGGATAACACAGGATCTGTGCCCCCTTCTCAGCTGCCACCTTCCCCATCCTTAGGGCCTTCTCCAAGTTCTGATCCCTCCCCCCCCCGCTATGTATCTGAATGGCGGCCAACTTTACCTTCTTCATGAGGGAAAGATAACATGGGTAAGGGGATAAGCTCAAGTTTCACTGTCCTGGTTCAGAGAGATGTGGGACAGTGAGGGAGGGGGTAAAATAGGGGGCCACCCCCTGTGGGTGAAGCTTTTTGGAGGAGGTGGCCCATGAAGGTATTTTACCTTCCGAGGGAATTTTACCGGCTTTCCAGGATAGATGTCCAGGAGCTCTCCCCGAAGGCGGCAGAGAGGCTCAGGCTTCTCAGGGTATGGGAGGCCTTGAGGCAGAGGGGGGTGG
>Ga0190363_1000096_pt1 | contig 47140 bp, 49 predicted proteins | sample 48721867_MG_FD_161272 | JGI IMG/M metagenome (GOLD analysis project Ga0190363, IMG submission 161272) | Hydrothermal vent microbial mat bacterial communities from Southern Trench, Guaymas Basin, Mexico - 4872-18-6-7_MG | ecosystem: Environmental > Aquatic > Marine > Hydrothermal vents >...
TTACCCATTTCTAAGTCCCGGTTAAGGATTTAGATATACAACACGTCAAGTTCACGTAATAGATTGTATATTTTGTTTACGGCAACACTTACTTCTTCTTCTTTCCTAGCACCAGTACATACGATTTTACCACTAGAAAATATTAGTAACACGACTCGCGGATCACCCATCCTGTAAATTAAGCCTGGAAATTGTTCTGGTTCATACATAGCACCCTCTAATAATCTTGCTGCTTTTTCCAAATCCACGCTTGCCTTAAGATTCGCACTTGCGACTATGTTTTGTATCTCAACTCTAGGCTTGCTTTTAATGTTAATACCGTGCTTTTTTAGGACTCTTATTATGGTGTTTACGGCTCTATTTACCTCTGCTTCTGATTTAGCTCCTGTACAGACCATTTTACCGCTAGAGAATATTAGAGTCGCTGTTTTAGGTTTTTTTAATCTAAGCACCAATCCAGGAAACTCTCGGATCCCAAGCCTATTGCTTGGGATGTTCCGGACTATATTCGGCGTTTGGTACTCTCTCCGCTATCTTTTCCAAATTCAGAGTTTGATTCAATGAAACCGATGCTACCACGTTCTCTATTTTAAATGACGGTTTCGGAATGTTATCAACCTCCACTAGGTATATCTTTATGAAGAGACCATATATAAATCCTTATAAATCTTTTACTCCAATTAGAAGATTATTTTTGTAAATAAAAAAACCATAATTATTAGCGAAAAGATTACATAATAAAATTTCTCACTTAATAACTTTAGCACTCCCACATAAGGTATAATTATAACGACTTTTCCTTTAATTCTATCGTGGGAAATTCTCCCGTCCGGATAAGTATTAGCATCACCTTTGGTAACTACCGAGAAACCATTCGCATTCTCACTCTTAGCAATTACCCTATGCACTATGTATTTCCCTCTTAAATACACTACGACATCACCGATTTTCGGCTCTACTCCTCTCACTACTATTAAATCTCCTATATGGAGAGTGGGTTCCATACTCCAACTCGATACGACAGCTAGAGGCAGTTCGGTATTAAGGATTATAGAAAGAAATTTTACAAACCCATAACTTAAGAGTAAAGCCATCAATAGTACTATAGCGATAGTTTTTACGTCATATCGGTTATCCATCAAATACTCATTTAAATTCCCTCTCATATGCTTTTCTACTTCATACTTCAACTATTCCTAGCTACATGGCAAAAATATAAAAATGAAGAAACCGTACTCTCAATAGAGTGATGTATTATGACTGAGTATCGTTATTATCCTGGAGCTACAGCTGTTGGGATAATAGTAAAAGATGGAGTTGTACTAGCCGCTGATAAAAGAGTAACTTATGGATTTATGCTAATGAGTAGAGCTGGTAAAAAAGTCTACAAGATAACAGATAGAATAGGGATAGCAAGCGCCGGGTTAATCTCTGACATGCAAACCCTTGCTCGTAGTTTAGAGGCAGAAGCAAAGCTTTATGAGTATGATACTGGTGCACCGATAACTGTTAGAGGAATGGCTAAATTATTATCTTTAATTCTATTCAATAGAAGACTTTTTCCCTATTTCGTTGAAACTATAGTTGGAGGAGTAGACTTGAGCGGCCCACATATATTCGTGCTGGATCCCATTGGAGCTTTAATTGAGGATAAATATGCCGCCTTAGGAACAGGAGCTCAATTAGCTATTAGCATTATCGAAGATGAATATGATGAGAACGCTAGTTTAGAAGACGCTAGGAGGTTAGCGGTAAAATCCGTTAAAGCTGCCTTTAGTAGGGATGCCATAAGCGGAGACGGGATAGATTTAATCCTTATAGGAAAAGATTTTACTAAAGAAGAGTTTATACCGGTTGTTTAACATATTTTATTTAGGTGGCTATAAATTGCGTATTCTATTTTGGTTATTAGATATAAATTATGAAATGGTTGGCGGAATACCTGAAATTAGGTTATGGGGTATAAGTGATAAAGACGAACGAGTAGTGGTCCTTGACAGATCTTTTAAACCCTATTTCTATATCTTATTAGGAAAAAATGCAGATCCTGAACAAGTAAAAAACATCATTTTGAAAAATGACCTTGTAAAAAGGCATGTACTTTCTATAGACCTACTCGAAAAGAAGTTCTTCGGACAACCAGTAAAAGTATTAAAAGTAACATGTAAAGAACCTCCATTAATTCCAAAAATAAGAGAAGAAGTAAAACATATTAAAGGTGTAGCTGATGTACTTGAAGCTGATATACGCTTCTATATGAGATATATGATTGATAACGAGATATATCCCTGTTCTTGGCATGAAGTAGAAGTAGAGGAAATACCTAACAAATCTAACTGGCAAGTAGACAAAGTTTATTTAGCTAAAAACACCCCTAAACTCAGACCGGATATTCGGAAATTGCCAAGGTTAACTGTCTATGCTTTCGACATTGAATGCTATAATGAACGAGGAGAGCCGGATCCTGATAGAGATCCTATAATAGTAGTATCTAGAGTTTACGAGAAAGATGATGAGCGTGTTATAACTGCAGATGACAAAAATGATAGAGAATTATTAAAGAATTTTGTTTCAGATGTAGAAACTCTTGATCCCGATATAATAGTCGGATATAATAACAATCGTTTTGACTGGCCTTATCTACTCGAACGAAGTAAAAAAATGAAAGTGAAAATGAGCATTTCTCGCACACGAGGATCCCCTGCTCAAAGTGTTTATGGTCATTTTTCGATAATAGGTAGGGCAAATGTCGATATGTACGACTTTGCTGAAGAAACATATGAAGTAAAGGTAAAAACTTTAGAAAATATAGCAGATTATTTAGGAGTTTTTCCTAAAGAAAAAAGAACCAGAATAGAGAAGAACGAGATTTACAAATATTGGGAAGAAAAGGAAAAAAGAAAAATTTTATTGAAGTATGCTATGGAAGACGCCGAGAGTACTTATGGTATTGCGGAGAAAATATTACCCTTTGCAATTCAACTTTCCGCTATTGTAGGCCTACCTTTAGACCAGGTTGGTGCAGCATCAGTAGGTTATCGTGTTGAATGGCATTTAATGAGACAAGCTTTTAAATACGGAGAATTAGTACCGAATAAAATTGAAAGACCATATGAAAAATATAAAGGCGCGATCGTTTTAAAACCTAAACCGGGTATTCATGAAAATATTGCAGTTTTAGATTTTTCATCAATGTATCCAAATATAATGATTAAAATGAATATATCTCCGGATACTTACGTACCTCCACACATAGAGATAGATTTAGAAAAAGTGAATGTAGCTCCAGAGGTTAATCACAGGTTTAGAAAAGAGCCTCCGGGCTTTTATAAAAAGGTACTACAACGGCTTTTAGAGGCAAGAAACGAAATAAGAAAAGAAATGAAAAAATTAGATCCTTCCAATCCTCAGTATAGGATTTTAAATGAAAGACAGCGAGCATTAAAGATAATAGCTAATGCCACTTATGGTTACTGTGGTTGGGTTGGCGCCAGATGGTATAAAAGAGAAGTAGCCGAGGCAACTACTGCATGGGGCAGAAAATTGATAAGAGAAGCAATAAGCATAGCGAGAGATTTAGGATTAGAGGTCATATATGGAGATACTGACAGCCTTTTCATAAAATATAAACCAGAAAAAGTAGAAGATTTTATAGAGATAGTAGAGAAGAAACTCGGATTTGACATAAAAGTAGATAAAATTTATCAACGCGTCTTCTTTACAGAAGCAAAAAAGCGATATTGCGGCTTATTGAAAGATGGAAGAGTTGACGTGGTCGGCTTAGAGGCGGTCAGAGGAGACTGGTCGGAACTAGCTAAGGAATTACAGGAAAGAGTTATAGAGATCGTACTTAAAGATGGCAAGCCTGAAAGAGCTGTGAAATATGTGAGAGAAATTATTAAGAAACTTAGAAATGGTGAAATTCCGTTAGAAAAATTGATAATATGGAAGACTCTATCCAAAAGAATTGAAGAGTATGAAGTAGACGTAGCACACGTACGTGTAGCCAAAATGCTTATGAGAGCAGGATATAAAGTATCAAAAGGGCAGAAAATAGGTTATGTAATTTGTAAAGAAGGAGAAAAACTAGCTGATAAAGCTAAACCATATACCTTTGTGAAAAACTATGATGATGTAGATGTAGAATATTACATTCAAAAACAAGTCTTACCCGTTGCTCTAAGAGTATTAAAATATTTTGGAGTTACCGAACAAGAAATACTCAAAGGAGAAAAACAGGCTTCTATTCTTGAATTTTTTGGCGCTTAATGTCTCAAAGCATATTGAGCAAAATTATGTGCATATCATCTCTAGCCATAGCTATTATATCAGAGATGTCCTCTAACATTTCTGCAATATTAAGCAATAGTAGCATAGATGATGTAGCTATATTAGATTCTAGTACTGTAAATATTATACTTCGGTATTCTTGATCTGCTTCTTTTTCCAACATATCAATTATTTTGAATTTCTCATACACTTTTTCTCCAAGGATCATATTTCTCATAGCGTTTGCGAGTTCATTTATAATTTTAATGACATTATTAGCTAGATTAGCTAAGCGTTTTCTTATGAATATGGGAATTTGCCATTTCTTATTTATAATATATTCTAGTCTATAAATCACTCCTCCAGCTTTATCCGTAGCATTGTATATTTTAGTAGCTATTCTAAGCCAATCCTCACGATGATATAATGTAGGAGAAGTTTTAGATATATACTCGAGGACATCCTTCTTAAGAAGCTCTATCTCCTCTTTTGCTGCATTGATATCTTTAATATACTGCTCTAGAGCGCTTTTGTCGATAGTATCAGCTTGTATTATGACAGAATATATTGATTTTATCATTTCATTTAGTAATCGAAGCTCTTCTAGGTATTTCTCCACTAATCTACGATCAGCAATAGATTTCATAACTCCAGAAATTTCTTCCCGTTCCATTTACACCACTTCCTGAGATTTTAAAGGGGCGCGACACGTTGCTATAGTATAGTCAGCTATTCCATGACCCCGCAACTCTTCTTCGTTACCCCAAACTTCATTTTCCGGTACTTCATCAGAGCTATAGGCTTTAAAAACTAACTTTTTCTTTCTTGCAATTACTATTTCAATTTCATCATTAACATTTAAATATTCCATAGTTTTAGGATTAATTCTAACTTGACCTGGAGGTATAGAAGGTAAACGGCGAATTCTAAGCCTTTTTTCTACATACTTCATAATCATCACTAGGTCACATCCATAACTTAATAATCCCCTGCCTATTAGCTCTAACCCTCTTATTTATTCCTTGCGTTATTTAGAAGAAATACCGTTCTTTAGACCTTCAATCTTTCTCTTTAATTCATTTAAATCCTTTATATAGACCAGTTGTAGATATTGAGAAAGAGTTTTTTCGAAGTATTGATATCTATAATCGGCTAAGATCACCACTGGTTTAACACCAACATTTCTCGTAATCCTACCGATACACTGTAACGTAGCTATAAGCATGGGCACATCACTGGCCAGAAACTTATGGTCCCTGAAACCGAAACGCCTATAGATATCGGAAAGCCTATTGATAATATCAGGTGTCATGTAAGGAGCTCCGAGGATAACCGCTATTTTTGCATTAATGTCCACGCCCTCTGAAAAACGTCCGCGTGTTTTTAATAATAGAATCCCATTCCATGTCGACGGGAGTTTACTAATCTCTTCCTCATGGATATTGTCTTTGCATCGAAATCTGGAAATTACTCTTTGAGTCCCAAATGCTACCACTTGTCCATACTTTTTTAATAAATTTAACAATTTTCTATATTCTAGAATATAATCTTCAAACTCATTATACTTTGAGGAAAGCCAGGTTAGCACAAGGGCTAATAATGGTTCACGTTCAACCTTTATATAAGCGTCCACATCCATATTTTTTAAAAAATCACGCATAAAAGTCCCAGATAAAAGTATGGCAGGTCGAGGAATGCTTATTGGAAACACTTTTAATCCGATAAGCATTCTCTTTTCAACATACAGTATGTCGCTCTTTAAAACACGGAGAAATTGTCCTATACCCGTTTTATTCCGCCGCTCGAGAAAAAATATCAATGCTGATTCTAGGTCCATTAACGTATTCTCGTCTATGAAAGCTCGGAAATCGAATGGTCCTTCATAGTTCTCGAGAAAACGCTTAAAGGATATCAAGGAAGATATTGACTTTTTGTTTGTGTATGGGAATTTCTCCATAGCTATAATGATATCGTTAAGATTATCTATAGGAAAATGATTTTCCTTAGGTAGCAATAGATTATGAGCTTCGTCTATTATCAATGCTTCGGCGTCAAATCGGCGTCTGAAATAATTCTGTATAATGATGTCTGCTTTTTTAATTAGGAAGTCTTGTGCGTAGTAGGGACATATTTTCCTATCTTTACAGTACTTTATTAATTCTTTGTAAGATTCTACTATAAAAAAGAATTTTTGTCTCATTAAATTTCTTAAATAAGGACATGAGTATCTGAAAAATCTGCAGTAATAATATACGTCACCCTTCCTTAGCTCTCTTAAAAGACAAGTTTTACTCTTACCAGCAGCAATAAAAGACCGCAATCCTAGTTTTTTAGCATCTTCTGCTATACGCTCGCCTATGGCCAGACTTCTAATTAGCCATAAAGCTGGAATTGTTCTAGCATTGCTTAAAGCAATAAGGGATACTAAGGTTTTCCCCCAACCTGTAGGCGCATCTAATACTACTTTGTAACCATTTTTTAATGCATTTAGTAGATTTTCAGCAACTTCTACTTGACCCGGTCTAGGCGTCAAATTAGCTGGCCATATATTCCTCATGTTTTGCCTACTTTTCTAAAAGTTGTTTTCTCGAAAACATTAAGTGCTTCTAGTATATTATCTACAGCATTTTCTAACGCTTTTAACCTTCTTTCATAATTTTCGAAAATAACACTCATTAACGGCAAACAATTCCGAATCTCTGTGTCTTTATTATTACTATAGGAATTTTCCAACAGTTTACGGGTTCTAGCGTTAAACAAACCTAGCTCTTCTAGAATTGTAGCAAGGATTTCCTTTTCCACATATTTCGATAGAACTTGTATAAATATTTCTACTTTAATTCTTTTCATACTCGATTTCGACATATAAATCACGGTTTTCCTCTTCAAATCTCAGCATATGAGAGAATTTTATTTTAGAGCTTTTAGTATTTTCAAATTCCTTTTTCCTAAATTTATATTTGAAAAATTTCACGCGTTTTATTCTATTATCTTGAATAACATAAGCTTCTCCTACAGGAAGTTTGGAGAATGGAAAATTTATCCTTATACCAAAAACTGAGTCGACATCTTTATCTAGAGTATTGTGTATAATGACCACTCTGGCATTTTTTGCGAGACTCCAGCTGGTTTCTATGGGAGACTGGGAAACTGCTATTAGACACTCGCCATATTTCCTAAGTTCCGCAAATAATCTTTCTCCAATCGTTGGAAGATAATCCAACCTCCTGTATGGAATAATGTTATAGGCTTCCTCTATGATCACAACATGTTTAACTTTTTCAGAGAATCTTTTCCTAGAAACAACGTAGTCATATAATATTTTGAGCAATATAAGCGTAAATAAGATTTTAACATGTACACTTCGGAAAACGCTAAGATCTATAATGATGTTAGAAGAGAAGAGATATTTCATACTATGACTAGAGTCAGAAAAAGTTCTTAACGCTCTTCCTTCAACAAGATGGGCAAGCCGTCTCTTTATTGCCATCTTTGTTTCATGATCATAGTAGCTCTTCAATGGTATAGCATCTAGCTTCTCCAGGAACCGTGTTAGCGTGGGAACGGTGTCTTCGCTAAACAATTGATTTAGCGCTCTGCGGAACATAAATCTCATAGGATCCGAGAATTGAAATACATCTCCGAACAAGTCAACTAAAAAATCTATATGCTCGTTCAAATCTCCATAAACATGCTCTAATGGATTTACTTGAAAGTTATCACCGGGTATCAGTCTTTCGAACTTCTCTAATTCATACTCTCCGGCCCAATCTAGAATAAGTACTGGAATTTTCTTTGATATTTTAGACGCGATCAGTTTGGCGGTATTACTTTTACCACTTCCAGTTTTTCCATAGATAACTATATGCCCAGGAAGTATTTTAAGGAAAAAGGGGGAAAAACCTTGTCTGCCAACTAACACTTCTCCTCTTTTCATTTTTACGAAGTAATATACAAGCATTACGGCAATTCCTAGTAGTGTTGAGAACGCCATTTCCACAGGGTAGAATTTGAAAATCCCTGTCATATTCAAAATCTCGTACCCAACACTGCTGTGAAAGAAGATATATAAGCTTAGTATAGAAGTGAAATAGTAGTTAGCTAAGAGGAAATGCTAAATAAGGAGACGGAAACCATGAACGGAGAAGAAATATATGAGGCTTGTCTTGTCAATAACAGAGTCATAATCTTTGACATCGAGAAAGGTAGAGAATTGTATCGTCGTGGATTTTATGGAAAATTCGTGGGAATAAGAAAAGCTAAAACTTTAGATATTCAACGGCCTTTAGAACTCACTCTCTTTGAGGCATTGTACCTGCATCGAAAAGGTTTTTTAAGAATAAGAGATATTAACGGAGTTGAGCTCAAGGAAGAGGATATCTGGAGAATTGGACGGGAAAATTATGAGAATTTCGATATAGTTTTTAGAATTTATACTGATCTTAGAGAAAGAGGTTATGTAGTAAAGTCAGGTATGAAATTTGGCGCCACTTTTGCCGTTTATGAACATGGACCTGGAATAGATCATGCACCTTTTCTTGTCCACGTAATTCCTTATCAGGAAAAGTTAGATCCAATAGAAATCGTACGAGCCGGAAGATTGTCACATTCTGTTAGAAAGAAATTCGTAATAGCAACCGTAAATCCTGAGACTAAAAAAATATCATACTATTCATTTAAATGGTTCGAGTGATTGTAATCAATGTTTTGTTAGTAAACTTTATAAGCCTTTTCTACGTTGTGGTGTTAGCAATATAATTCGAAACACTTTCTGGTGATATTGTGCTCAATAATGAAATATTAAAAAAGGTATATAAGGGTACTACTACGGTCGGTATTACAGGCAAAGATTTCGTAGTGCTAAGTGCTGATAAACGGGTTTCATCTGGAACTTATATATTTCACAAGCAAGGGAAAAAAATCCATGCTATAGATCGCCATGTAGCTACCACCATAGCTGGTGTTGTAGCAGATGCTCAAAGCTTAGTCGAACAGCTGAGGATTGAGGCCGCTTTCTATAAGCTTACAAACGAACGCCCAATGCCCATACAAGCCGTGGCAACTCTGGCTTCAATATTACTATTTCAGATGCGGCCAATACTAATAGCACACATGCTAATAGGTGGAATAGATGGAAAAGGAGTTCAACTCTATAGCATAGATTGGCTAGGTACCGTTACACGAGAAAAATATACAGCATCTGGTTCCGGTTCACCCTATGCAGTTACTTTATTAGAGAATGAATATAACGAAAATATATCAAGGAAAGATGCTATAAAATTAGCTATAAGAGCAGTAAACGCAGCTATGAGAAGGGACCCGGGTAGTGGTGAAGGAATTGATGTAGTGATAATTGATGAGAACGGAGTAAAAGAGTTAAGTAGACAGGAAATTACCGAGATTTTAAAGACAGAGTTAAGTTAGTATTATAATCAAGAGCTTGGTGTTCATAGTGGAAGAGGATAGAATACTTCTAAATATTAGACATACGATCCTATCCAAGAGTCCACCAGATGCTCAGATCACAGGAGTCGAGTTTGAGGGACCTAAGATAGTAATCTACTCCCGAAATCCTGTCGTATTTTTTGAAAAAAATGAAGGAATTATTAAAGAAATAGTAAAAACTATCAAAAAGAGAGTGGTAATTAGAGGAGATCCTCAAGTCAGGAAAAGCGAAGAGGAAACTATCCGAATTATCAAGGAAATAGTCCCGCCCGAAGCTGGAATTACAAGTGTATTCTTCGACGACATCAGTGGCGTTGTAGAGATAGAAGCCGAAAAACCAGGATACGTGATTGGCAAGGAAGGTCAGACACTTCGAAAAATACTTGCACAAACTCTATGGCATCCAAGAGTTGTTAGAACTCCACCTATACATTCAACTACTATAGCTCAAACAAGGTCCCTATTTAGGGCACGAAGAGAAGAAAGATTAAAATTTCTCAGAGAAATGGGTCAAAAAATTCATAGACATCCTATATTCAGAAACACCTATGTCAGAATAACCGCTCTAGGTGGATTTCAGGAAGTAGGAAGAAGTGCTATACTAATACAAACCCCTGAGAGCACAGTATTGTTAGATGCTGGAATCAAACCTAGTGGAAATAGGCATGATGAATTCCCCTACTTTGACCTTCCGGAATTTGACGTTGATAAGCTTGATGCGGTAGTGATAACGCATGCTCATTTAGATCACTGTGGCGCATTACCTTATTTATTTAAATATGGATATAGAGGGCCAGTATATACAACTGAGCCGACAATGTATCTCATGAAAATGTTACAAGAGGACTATCTAAAAATTACAGAAAGAAGTGGTAAACCGCTCCCGTATACATCACGAGAAATTGCGGAAGCACTCCTCCACACATATCCCTTGAGCTATGGAGAAGTTACTGATATAACTCCCGACATAAGACTAACCCTCTACCCAGCGGGACACATTCTTGGTTCTGCGATGGCTCATATACATATAGGACAAGGATTAGTCAATATAGTCTATACAAGCGATTTTAAATTTGAAAGAACAAGATTGCTAGATTTTGCTAATTATAGATTTCCGCGCGTCGAAGTCTTAGTCATGGAAAGTACTTATGGAGGAGTTGAGGATCGGCTTCCTCCGAGGTACGATACTGAACAATATTTCATTAATATAGTTAAGAAAACTCTGGAGAGAAAGGGAACCGTATTAATACCAGTAATGGCCGTTGGTCGTGCTCAGGAGATATTATTGGTACTAAATGAAGCTATCGAAACTGGAAAAATACCAGAAGTACCTATTTTCATAGAAGGCATGATAGACGAGGCGACTGCTATACATACCGCTTATCCAGAACATTTATCTCAGGTTTTAAGAGATAAGATTTATCGAGGAGAAAATCCATTCACTTCGCCTTACATAAAAATAGTTAAAGACCCAAGTCAACGAAAAGATATAATATCTCTAGGCTCTAGCATAATACTCGCTACATCTGGAATGTTGACCGGAGGCCCTGTGTTAGATTACCTTCAGTTATTAGCCAGTGATGAGAAAAACTCATTAATTTTCGTGAGCTACCAGATAGAAGGAACTCTTGGCAGAAAAATCCTTAATGGATTAAGAGAAATTCCATTCATAGATGCTTATGGTAGAATTACCGTAAAAGAATTAAAAATGGAAGTATATAGAGTTGAAGGATTCTCCGGACATAGTGATAGAGGACAATTGATTAGATTCCTAGCTCGAATTACTCCAAAGCCTAACCTTGTAATTCTCGGTCATGGTGAAAAGAGTAAGATTAAAGAGCTTAGAAACTACGTTGAACGTCGATTCAATTACACGGTTATAACTCCACAAAACATTGAGTCCATAAGAATAAAATAGCAATAATTCTATAACCTCAGGATTAGGTTCCATATTTTATCCTTTACATGATGCAGATTCTTTACAGCTCTTCCACGTTTCTCGCTAAATATTTCCCTGGAACTCATTAATGCCAATCCTATGCAGAATATTCTTAACTTTTCTTCGTCAGCAATTAAGACGATGGTGCCTTCATTAAATGGTTTATCGACCTCTCTAATACCAGGCACCATTACGTCAGCACCGTTGATTATATGCGGAACCGCACCCATGTCTACAACAACAATCGGCAGTATCTCTCTGAATATATCTGCATGAAGAATAGTTGGAAATATGATATCTTTCCGTTCTAATAAGATGGGTTTTTTATCAAATAGATATATTGAAAAACCTAGACGTGTGTCTACTTTTTCCACAAATGCAAATGTTGATAATTTATCCAAAATTTCACTGCCTAATCGTGCCTCTATTTTATTAAGTAATTTTTTCGCGTCTTTTTTACTGAGTCTGTACCGGGTTTTTACGAGTTTCTCCTTCACAAACGAGGAATACCTCTATAATCTTATGAATATTTCCCTGACGTAAAACAAATTAGAAAACTAAATATTTTTAAATGAAGCCTTAGATAAAAGTATTAGAGAAGCCCGGTGGTGTAGCGGCCAAGCATTCGGGGCTTTGGACCCCGAGATCCCGGGTTCGAATCCCGGCCGGGCTATACCTTCAATTTATTAGTGTTACAAATCGCCAGCAATAAGGGCCCGTAGCGCAGTGGATTACCAACTCCATAAAGCGCACCGGCCTCCGGTCTTAGAAGGGAGTTAGCCGGTGGTCCCGGGTTCGAATCCCGGCGGGCCCGCTTAATATTCGTGAGTTTTGAGGCAAAATATATATTCTGCCAACATTATAGAATATCATACAATTTAAAACGAATATGGGAGAGGATGAGCAGCAATCTGCTAGACGAGATCTTTCGAGACGTGTTCAGAGAGCAACAACTGATCAAAATAAGACTAGAGCGAAGAAAGCGAAGAAAAGACGTCACCATACTAGAAGGATTTGATGACAAGAGCGTGGATTTGTACGATTTAGCTGCAAAGCTAAAAAGCAAACTAGCATGCGGTGGAACCGCGAAAAATGGACGAATCGAATTACAGGGAGATCATAGATACAAAGCGAGAGAACTTCTGATAGAACTAGGATTTAACCCAGAAAATATACTTGTCGAATAGCTAAACCCAACCATAGAGCTTCCTTAAACGTTTATCACCTTTTAAATTTTTTATTACTTCAGCTACAGATTTTGGAACGAAAACTTCCCATTTTTCTCCGCTTGCTATCAACTTTCTTATGCGTGTAGCATTATATTTTTCTCTTTCGAAAAAGGGTATCGAAAAAACTTTGTATCCAGCTTCTTTAAATAAGAGCCGGGTTAGCGGATCGTTGCTATACACATGCTCAAATGAAGGAGCGAAGCTTTTAACTAGAGCTACCCAAAGGTCATGTTGACCATTAGTATCGGGCACGCCAGTAATTATTACTCTGTCTAGAATATCTTCTTCTTTAAGTACACTCCATATCATCTCTATACGTTCACCAAGGGTAAATGGGTTATCAATAGTATGAGAATATTGTGCGCTCCCTATGATTAAAACCACTTCGTCTTCTTGCTCTAAGATCCACTTTAATGCGGCTAAATGCCCTTTATGAAAAGGTTGAAATCTTCCTATATACGCGCCTCTCGTATCAACCACCTATCGGCTTTTCATCAACCTTACGTATTTCTTCATAAAACTCGATTAATGCTTTCCTATAGTCAGTCTTTCCTTCAGCTATCTCATCCATTATCTTCTCTACGATTCTCGTTCTCTCTTCAGAAACAAACTCTTTATAATTTCCCTCTAGAAACTCATAGACCATTATTCCTAATTTAGTGGGTATGAGCTTCCCTCGTTTAGAAGAAAGAATATAATGTCTATCAAATAGCGTTCGAACAATCTTAGCATATGTAGATGGTCTTCCTATCTCCTTTTCCTTCATAAGCTGTATGATATCCGCCTGCGAATAAAGCGGTACTAATACTATCCTCTTATACTCAACATCAACAATTTCATATTCTCCAGTCACCAGTTTCTCCATTAATGTAAACGGCTTATAGATAAGAGTAAAACCTGGATCTAAAATCTCGATGTAACCACTATATTCTTTTTTAACGTTTAAAACTGCAACCTTTAGTACTTGTTTTAAAACTTTAGCCTTTACCATCTGGCTAGCAATAAATCTTCTAAAGATTAAATCATAAAGCATAAAGTGGTAACGGGTCAATGGTTTAGTTACTACTAAAATTCCTTGGTTAAGAAGATTTCTTAACTTCTCACTATCTACCGGTCGAGTAGGTCTTATACATTCATGAGCCCCTTCTTTACTCCATTCCCGCAGAGCCAATAATTTCTTACCGAAAACTTCTTCAATATAACTCGCCGCTATCCTCTGGCCTGCAGTGGATACCCTTACGCTATCCGTCCTATGATAAGTTATCAGACCAAGCTCAAAGAGATCCTGAGCCAGGCGCATGACTTCATCAACTCCTATTTTTAAAAGTCTAGTAGCCTCTCTCAGCATAGCATCTGTGGAGAACGGCGGCGGCGGGGTCATTTCCTCCTCTTCATATCTAGCCTCTATAACTTTAAGCTTGGCTCTTTTAATATCCTCTACAATTTCTTTAGGTTTACGTTCATTTAAAGGAATATTATCAAAAACAAACGTTATAGAATTAGGAATCTTGACTATAAATACTATTTTCTTGCTCCTTTTAGATTCCTCATATCGATTTATAATCCATCCTAAAACAGGCGTTTGAACCCTGCCAGCGGATAACCACTTCTTACCAAAACGATCCCAGAGTTTCCGGCTAAGCGCGAATCCTATCCACCGATCCTCTATCCTCCTAACTAGTTGAGCATCTACATAATTCATATTTATAGTCTTGAGGTTAGCGATAGCGTTTAAGAAAGCCTTTCTTGTGACCTCATGGAATTCTATTCTATAGATTTTATGTGTGTACGGGGATAAAGCTACTGAAAGATCCCATGCAATTTTCTCACCTTCTGTATCTGGATCTGTTGCGAGAAAAACGTAGTCTGCCTCGCTAGCTAATTCCGTTAAACTGGTCAATACATCTCGCTGATCTACATAGTCCACGGATTTACATGTAGGACATTTATCCTGGTCTGTAAATTGTGCACCACATTTCTTGCATCGCTTAATAGTAGTGTATAATGGAATGAAAACACCATCTCGTACTATTACTCCGTAATAGCCCTCACTAGTGACGAGGTCAAATATGTGTCCCTTACTGGCAGTAATGCTCAATATATAATTCCCGCAGCTTACTTCATAAACTACCTGTTTTCCGATTTTTCTTCGAGAGGGTTTTCCGAAGAAGCTAGCTATAGTTTTCGCCTTACTTGGACTTTCAACTATAACCAATGCCGTCTTAACCAGGTCTTTAACCTCCAATTGCAATTTACCTTCCATAAGCAACTTAATTCGCTCTCTATCCCTGTCAATCTCATTAAGTAAGAATTCCAAGTTAACTTCATCTAATCTGCGCCATTCAACTTCGTCGCTATACCACTTAGTCTGTCTCATGAGCCCGTTGAATAACTTCTCATCGTCTACTAATACTATAGAAAGCCCTTTAGAAAGCCCTCCCGCAAAGAGTCTGGATGTTCTACCGGATGCTTGAAGATAAGTCATGGCATCCGGTATGTAAATATAAAGTTTCTCTTTCACTTGTTTTAGAGATATCATTGGCATAGATGCAAGTCTTCTCTGTACGCTTTCCTTGCCCAATAAGTTCTTTAGCATCTCGCGTAGCTGAAGTACTAAGTTATAAGCGTACTTAAGTTTACCACTAAGAACCCTGCCCGTCCTAATAGCTTCATTTAATAATATAACCTCACCGTAGCTTAAATCGTTAAAAATCGTTCGTAGCCTATTAGTTATCCTATCGAGTTTTTCTCTTTCCTCGGGATCTATACAATCTCTAATGTTGAAAGATACTTGTAATAACCTACTGGGTAAGGCTTCTTCTACATCTAAGGAAAATCTAAAATGCGGAACTCCCACGAATATAGCATACCTAATTATATGCGGCAAATCTAATCCTCTAACCAAGAGACCGTAATAGATGGCTATACCTATAAGGACATCGACCTTCCCTTCTATAAAATCATTTATCGCTTCTTTTTCTTTAGCGTAGACTACAGCTGCTTTTACTCCGTTTTCATTAAGAAAATTCGCAATGAAATTCGCATATTCAACTCCTTTACTTACAGGAACAAATATCAGTCCTCCCTTACCTAGCTTATTTATCAACCCTAAAAGCTTATCAAGCATATTTTCCTTAGCTAAAACATATAAATCAGAGATGTTTCTGAGGAATTCCGATCTAGAACCTATTTCAAAGCCTAAAAGCTCTCGAAAAAGCTTAATCCTTAACCCTCTAGGACGCCCGGTGGCAGTAGATACCACTAAACATCCTATCTTATTCTTATTCTCAGATACATAACTGCTTACTTTCTCGCTGACTTCCTTAAACTCTCTGCTTAAGTCTTCTGAAATACCTTTCCTTAACCGTAGATTAATAGCTATTCTACGTTTTAATAATACCAATTTAGAAGCATAATTGATAATTTCTTGGCTAAATCCTAATAATATTAGAACCTTATCTATAGATTTAGAAGATTTTAGGATTGCATCAACATCATCTACGATTATCAAATCAAACTTTGTATTGGATAAGTATTCGAATCTTCTTAATAAGAAATTGGATGTAGTTATCAGAATATCAAAGTCTCCATTTCTTATATTTTCTAGTATACTTTTCTTCTGCGAAGGTTTTAAACCGGTATAGTATGCTATTATCGATAAATTTTTTATCCCTGCTTTTTCAGCAAATTTAAGTGTTTTCTCGTACACTTGTTTTACAAGTAATGTTGTGGGAAGAACAATGTAAGCTTTCTTTCTTTCCTTTGATGCTAGATAAATAGATACCATTATAGCAAAGACTGTTTTTCCGACTCCGGTAGGTGCTAGTATTGAAAAACTTTTATTTTGAAAAATGCGTCTAGCCCATGTTCTTTGAGCGCTCCACATATCGTTTCCTAGGATTTTCTTGAAAAAGTCATTCAATTCTTCTATTTTCTTTTCCAATTCTACAAGTTTTCTATAGTTCTTCAATTTACCTCTTTTTTGAAGCTCTTTAGCTATACGTTCAAGAAAGGATAACTCATCCATTTTTTCCCTAAGCTTTGAAACTTTTTTAATAGAAGTTGGTAGACAGGAAGAACATGGAAGTTTTAATTGCAAACGTACATCATCGATTTCGTTTCCGCAATTAGGACATAGACCTTTGAAGACCGCCCTCAAGCATCTCACACCCGTGACTCTATCCTACTAACCTATTAATAATCTTTAGTACGTAAAGAGATAAAAACGATTACAAGATTTATTAATAATAAAACATTGAGTAGAGGAAGGGAGACGTTAAAGTTATAAGAGAGACCTGAGGAAGATGCAGTATGGAAAGTGAGAGAAAAAGCAATGATGTAATTTATGTATGTGCTAAATGTGGGAAAGAATTTTATAGAGAAGAGATGAGGCTCCTTCCAGACCCAGAATATCAACGTACTCAATGTCCATATTGTGGATATAAAATAGTCTACAAAAAGAGATCCGCTGTGTACAAAAAAATCAAGGCCGTTTAAGAGTCTTAGATCTCTTATTTGCTATATAACATATCGTATTCTTAATTATTCGAGAAGCTATAAGGGAAGTTATACCACTGACATCATAAGGCGGCGATACCTCTACTACGTCGAAACCTACAATATTTATTGGAAGACTTGTTATAATACGTAAAATTTTCATCATAGAAATAGGCGTTAAGCCCATAGGCTCAGGATTTGAAACTCCAGGGGCAAAAGCAGGATCTAAAACATCGATATCTATCGATAATAACACATTGTCTTTCGGTTTTAAGAAATGCGTTAACACATTCTTCACGATACCAAAATTTGTGAGTATAGTCTCTGATGTTAAGTATCTATTAAAATTCTCTTTTTTACAAAAATCAATTTCCTCTTTACTTACTGCTCTAACTCCTAATATAAGAATATTTTTAAATCCTATTTTTTCTCCTATTCTCCTAGTTACAGTTGCATGAGAAATTTTCAATTCAGCAGGATATTCATCTCTTAGATCCATATGAGCATCTAGTATCAAAACCTTGAAGTCTTTGTATAAATTCGAAGCCGCTAAAACTTCTCCTAGCGTTATGGTGTGCTCTCCTCCTATAATTGTAAAAACCTTATTTTCAGTAATTAGTTCTTCGACAACTCTAGCCAATCTTTTTAAGGTAGCCGTTACCTTAAAATCTATAATTAGATCCCCAAGATCACATACTTTTAGAGAATCAAAATCAATGCCCACTTCTATACAATATGATTCAAGTTCATTAGATATCTTCCTCACTTCATATGGCGCGAACCGTGAACCGGGACGGAAAGATGATGTGGAATCCATCGGTACTCCAGTTATTGCAAACTCGGCATTTTCAAAGGATTCGGATTGATCATTGAAGAATACATGCGGAGATTTAATGTAGAAATTTAATATATCGCTCATAGAATTTCTAACGTTTAGACCTCTTCATAACAGTTACGGCGTCGATACTTCTTACTACTGTACTATACTTGCTGATTTCCTCCATTATATCATCTATATCAACTCCTTCTCCTTGAACAGTTATCTTAACTGTTTCAGTTTTAGCATCGACCTCGGTTACAACAATATCAACAGTCCCGATATGTTCTAAAGAACATAACGCTAAAGCTAACTCTACGAGATCAACCTCTCTCGGTTTTAAAGCATCAAGCATTAGTTTCGTAACGATAATATTTACCGAGTTTTTATCGATCACAAACTCACCTCATAAATCCGATACTATTCGAAATAAGAGAAAGAATAAAACCGGCAGTTAACATATAAAGCCCATATTTCCAAGGTTGTCCTCCAGATACTTTTCCTAAGTAGAAGCCAAGCATAAATATAAAGGCTAAGGTTAACGTTATTGAGAAAGCCACTGCCAAATCAAAACTTATCAATCCATATAGAGTGAAAACTAGAGGAAGCGCCGAGATTAGAGCTGCTGCTGCGGGTGCTAAAGCATCGACTATTGCGGCCGAGATAACAGTAATTTTTGCAGCTTTGTCAATATATGAACCTCTTAAATCAGCAAATAGGGCTTTTTCTAATTCCTTAACTCTCTTCTCTCTCTCAGCTTTTTCTGTGATTAATGCGCCTATAAACCCTGAAAGTCCCATTGCTAAGCTTGCGCTTATTCCAGCACTTAGTATTATATGCGGATCTCTGCCACCAGCTGCATATGACCCCATAATGAATCCCAACATGGTTAAAGCACCATCAAAAGAGTTCATAACCATGTAGCGTCTTAGTATTTCCATAGCTTCAGCAGCTGAGAGGTAGTCATGTAGAGTTTCAACCTTCTCGTAAATAATTCGTACTAAATCCATTATTTTCCCGCTGAGGGATGAGGTATTCCCCAACTCATTTTTCACCTAATATGAGAAGGCTCGCTTCGACATTAATATCTCTTCTAGCCGATATTTAAATTTTAATGCTTGCTCGTCAAAATCTTAATTGCGTAAGTTTTATATAGGAGGAACGATGGGGAAGCAAGAGGTGTAAAAATGAAAAAGTTGAAAAAACTTATTGTAGTTACCGCCCAATGGGATCCTGTAAGTTCAAAAATATTGAAAATAATTAATAGAATTGCCGAAAAATACAACTTAAATGTGGAGAAAAAAGAAGAAGATTGGATTTTCTTAAAGAAATATGGAGAAAAAGATGAATTAGGAGGAGCTGACATACCACAGGTATTTATAGAACTAGAAGATGGGAGTATAATTCACGTGCTGACAAAGCTTCCTCTTAATGAGGAAGGAAAAGCTGATGAGGTAAAAGCCGAAAAAATTATAGAGGAAAAAATTGCATCGTTGCTATGAGAATATTTTAGTTTGAACATACCCCATTATCTCATCAAAATGTATTCCTAGCGCCTCTAGTATTTGCTCTGTTGTGGTTCGTATGTACTCTAGGTACTTTTCATCATCTATTTCATCTATACGGGCAAGTTGAATTGCCTTAACTCCTTCAGTGTCTCTTGTTTTTACAAAACTTATAACATCTCCTACTTCAATTCTCTTGCCAAATTTCTCAAGTTGTCGTGCAGCTTTTACATGTTGAGGCGTAGTTTTAATGTATGAATTCAATGACTTTGTCAAGGTAACTCTAAAAGCTAATTCGTCTAATGTGAATAATCTATTTCTAAGCTTTAGGTAGTTTTCATGAGTTATCTTCCGTATGTCATCTCTTGCACGATCCAGCTGTTCTATTCTATTTACCTTTGAAAGAATGGATATTATGTTAGAAAATAGTTGTTTTACAAATTCAGGTGTGTTACGTTTTTTGCCTACAAGACCTTTAATATCAACTCTGCCATCTGGATATATCCCTAAGTAATTCTTTTTCCTTCCGCTAAAAGCCACCCATTTATACCGTTTATCGATGTCAAGATCTATTCCAAGCTTTTTTTCAGACCATTCAATCAATCTATTAATCTGTTCCGGAGAAGGATTCCATATAAACAAGCTGTCTGTATCTCCATATAATATAACGAGGTTTAACTCAGTAGCTTTTTTAAGAGAAGATATTATGGCATGTCGACCTAGCGCTGTAGTACTCTCTGCTACTGGAGGGCAGTATAAGGGAAAAGTTTCAGCGCCGAAAACTCCATAGGAGGCATTAATGAAGACTTTGAGCGCGCGTTGGACAACATCATATTGACGTCTCAACCTAAGATCTGGCTCTTTCTTCGCTAAGACTTTGTAAATATACACTCTGAAATCTCTTAACAAGCCTACTATAAAAGAAGACAAGCCAACTTTCTTTCTACATACCCAGTGAGGAGTCCCTGGTATGCGATTGTCTCGGCAGTCCATATGCGGGCATCGTACTGTCTCATAGGAGAGATTCCACTGCTTTATAACCGATGGATAAAGTGACGCAAAATCTAAGACTGTTACATTAAAAAAGACTCCAGGTATAGGATCAATGACTATGGCTCCTAAATACTTCTTACCCTTAATTATGGCCTTAGTAGCAGTGTCTCCCTTATATCTTGTCAATTCTTCCGGTCTAGGGATCAAGTAATTCTTCTTCCTATGTTCAAAATACAACATGTTCTTTATCCATGCAGAAATTCCAGTACGTGTAATATCGTCTATTGTAGTTTTAGAAATTCTCATTAAGAGGATTATGAGTTTCATCACTAAGTCGTCGTCGAACATGGTTAGTTTTAGTGTGAGTTCAGAATCTCTAAATGAGTATTCTGCGAGTTCTTTATAAGACATCTCAGAAATGGCTTTTAGATGTTCGATTTTGCCTTCACCTAATAAAGCTTTCGAAATAGTATCTAAAGTCCGTGCCTCTCTATACCTATTATCAAATGCGTATACCTGCATAGCCTTATTGTTAAAGAATCTATAAAGATCTACATGTATCCTGTCTTTAACATATGCTTCATCTCTACCTAATACTATGGGGATTTCCTCCTCTTTAAAACCAAGTTTTGTTGCGCGATGCTTTAAGTAGGGAAGATCAAAGTTGTCACCATTAAATGTTAGAATTATAGGATATCTCTCTAGATAGTAAAAAACTTTTTTAAAAAGTACGTGTTCATCGTTAAAATATTCCACTTCTACGCCGTTGTCTAAGTTTGTCACTTTTTCCCCTCCAATCTCCTCCCGTTCAAGCAATAGCACCTTCCTTAATCCATCGCTAGCCGCGAGAGATACGGCTATTACTTCATATTTAGCCTCGGAAGGACTTGGTATTCTATCAGGTACCGGGGAGAACACCTCTATATCAAGTGCTAAACGTCTAAAACGTGGTATAGGAGCTTGAAGAAGCTGTAACCATTCCCTGATTTCTTTAATAAAAGCTTCCCGTTTGGCTCCGGCATGCACTATTTTCTTAATTAAGTCGTCAGATACTTCTACCTTTTTCAATATAATTTGTCCATTTTTTACAATATATGGCATGCCGGGTATTAATCCTGTGTCGTATATGTAGCAATTATGATATTTAATATGCGCTTCCCATGCATGATCACGTAGAATATCGCGCATGGAATTTCTAGATCCTCCTACGGAAAGCGGATCTCGTGCAACAATCTTAGTCATGGAAATTTTCCTATCCAGCAAAGCGTGATATTTTTCTACCACCTCTAAATGGTCAAAACCTCTGTGTAAAATTATATCGGAATGCCTATCTACGATTTCCTCAGGAGATAAATCAGTTAAAAAATACGGCTTATGATTATAAGGATCATATATTTTTTCTATACCGCCTGTTAAGGGATTATAAAGTAGTAATGCTGCCTTACGCCTATCGCCGTAATAGCGCACTGTCAGTAAAATATAGGTATTGTCATCAAAAAATTCTCTGTCGGCGCTTATCTCTGCCATATTCTCCACTTCTCATAAGTCCTCTGCTTTTTAGACTTCTTCTTAAAAATCTTATAGTGCTCTTTGCATAAATAAATTCGCCTGCTTTTCTCCTTTAAAGTGAGAGAAGTATTAGCTGCTGAAAAAACGCTATAAGAAATCGTTCTAATTGCTTTATTGTTACATCCTTTAACGCTGCAAAGCACTCCCTTTTTTATTCTTCCCATAATATCTAACCTCTAAAAACGATATCTCTAATTAAAGCTTTGCCAAGGCTAAGTTTAAATACCTTGTCTCTAAGGTAGTAGCTAGGTGAATTAAATGAGACACTCAAAAGGGTATCGAAATAGAGGACGAAAACTGTTGAGAAAACACCCAAGAGAAAGGGGCATGCAAGGACTCAGCAGACTACTATATAAGTACAAAATAGGTGACAGAGTAAATATTGATATTTCTCCTAGCAGCATAGAAACTGCACCACATCGAAGATTTCAAGGAAAAACCGGTGTGATAATAGGTACTCGCGGACGCGCCTATATAATTAAAGTAATGATTGGGAAAAAAGAGAAAATAGTTATAACAACACCTGAACACATAAAACCTCAGATAAGTTCTTAATCCTCCACTCCCATAACATCTAAGGTAATAGATTCTACTTCTAATCCCAGAAACTCCGAGAAATTAGGTTCTGTTCTCCCCTCATCCCCTGTTATCAGCTCTTTTACATAAAGTCCTCCCTGACATTTTATCATAAACTCTACGATATTATCAGCTATCTGTTTAGTCTTTACATTAAAAACCGTTTTCTTTCTAATCTTGTCAGCGCGTCTATGGAGAACTCTTTTAGGCGTCCGTTGGCTAACTACTTTGTTTTTAAAGAAATCTTCTAATTCCTTTAACTTTTCCGGTTTGACTATTCCTTTAAATACGACTAAGGCTCTATACGTCTTTGCGGAAATTTCAGCTAATTTTTTAATACGCCTAACCGTTTTTTTGTCAGAAAATTTTAACAGCAAAACTTCAACCTTCCCTTTAGCGTTCTCATTTATTCTTTTCAATATTTCATTCAGATTTATCTTTCTCTTACGAGGATTTTTTATCTCTACAACGAAAGGTCTACCGCTACCCAAGGTTCTAACATCGACATCTTCTCTTCCAGCTCCATGAAATTTATATCCAGTTCCTTTAGCTGCCTCTACTAATGGAATTGAGATATATTCCTCTATAGACTCTGGATATAGCCTACCGGTTCCCTTACATTTCTGACATCCTTTACCCCAACAGTGGGGACAAAACCATATATTTTGAGGAATGCCTCGTACCAATTTTCTATATCTACCGTAAATATATAATGGCTTTACTTCAAGAACTACATCGTCAATCGTTAAATCCACTATTATCAAAAGATCTGGAGATTTAGCATTATGATGCTTACCGGTAACCTTATGTATTCTTTTACCTAGCTCTCTATTTATCTCCGTTTTTAGAGATTCTCCGTATTCCAACTTGAAAAGTGTGCGTAGATCCTCTTCACGTGTTAGAAGAGAAGGATTTAATCGACATCCTACCTGAAAACTCTCAAACTCTATTCCATTTATTTTATCTAAAATTTTCTTAACCCATTTTTCTAAATTTTCTTCTTTGAAAAAATCGCTGCATAAGTAGCATGGCTTTACTTCATATCTCAGCTGGATTCCATAAGTAGATATTAGTCTTAGCGCTGGTTCAAAATTGCTTTCACAAAGCAATTTTAGCATCGTCTCATCTCTTGAACCACTTGGAGAAAACGCCTTCATTAATAATATGGTCTTTATAGCCCTTCCTCTCTCTCTATTTGTTAAACCACTCCCCAGAAGAGCGAATTGCCTCCCTAGACATGAATCACATAGATTATATCTTTTTAGGATTTCTATCGATTTACCGATTATATCTTCTCCTGCCATAACTTATAGACCTCTTCTATCCAATTCATTGTTAAATAATACTATTCTCGAGTCAACACATATTCTAGACTTTGAAACATTTACAGGTATAAATTTATGAGATTTAAAATATTCTAATTCACCTTCAGGGTAAAATAGGTTCTCGCTAATTACATACATTATGTGCCGTGCCTTAGATAAGTCTACCATTCTTATGTCCTTCCCGTCTACATGCTCATACAATGCTAGAGAATCAGTCATTCTTTTAAGAACTTCAGAAAATGTTTTTACAGATAAAACAACACCTGAATGAATTTTTCTCCTTTTTTTACCTAGAGAAATGCTTTTATAAATTTTATCCAGAATACCGCCTAAGGATTGCTCATCCGACCTCACATTCCTGAGGCTAGTGGTTTTAAAGGAAATTAGAAGGTTTCTCCTTCTTATGTAAATTCTAAATACGACATTTCTTCTAATACTGTGAGATAAAAAAATACCAGCTGCTACACATCTTGTGATAAAACCTCTTCTATGCTTAAAAACTTCTATATCGTTAACAAATAATGTTACATATCTCATAGTCTTCTACAGCGTTATTTACTAAAATACGGCATTTTCTTAAACCGTTGCTTAGACAGTTTTTTGATATAGCTCTTAGTCATCCTATAGGATTTAAGGAGCGCTTTGACATCGTGAATAGATGTTCCGGATCCCTTTGCTATTCTCATCATTCTTTCTCTGTTGATGATCTCTGGATGAAGAAGTTCTTTCTTCGTCATAGATTGCATTATAGCTATCCATTTTTTAATGTTTTCTTCTCCCACTCTTTCAAAGTCTGCAGGGAGGTTATAGCCCCCCGGCAACAATTCAACAAGCTTTCTCAAAGGCCCCATCTTTCTGAGCGCCATGAGCTGGTCTAAAAGATCGAGAAGCGTGAAGTCTCCTTTACCCATAGCACGAAGCCGTTTTTTATCTAATTCTTCATAAGCCCTGAATCTATCTACTATAGCTTTTACATCCCCAAAACCAAGCAATCTATTAACAAAAGTTGGAGGATCAAAAATTTCTAATTCTTCGATTTTTTCCCCAACACCTATAAAGGATATTTTAGCACCTGTTTTAACTACGGCCGCAAGAGCTCCTCCTCCCCTTGCAGCACCATCGAGTTTAGTGACTATTATGGAGCCTACCTTAGCGATCTCATTAAAGGCTTTAGCTTGTTTTTCCGCCTGCCTTCCTATCGTAGCGTCAAGAACTAAAATGGTTTCGTCAGGTTTTATCGCAGACACTAATTTAGACATTTCATCCATCAAATTTTTCTCATCTTTGTGCCTGCCAGCTGTATCTATAATTATTAAATCATATCTCCGCTTTTTAAAAAACTCAATTCCCTTAATCGCGATATCTATACTATCACGGTTTTCCTCGCCATAAACTTCGACTCCTATCTGCTCGCCTAACTGCTTCAACTGTGACAAAGCACCAGGCCTATAGTTATCCGCGCAGATAAGCCCGACTTTAAATCCTCGTTTTTTATAAAAATACGCTAGCTTAGCGGCAGTAGTGGTTTTTCCCGAACCTTCAATTCCCATAAGAAGAACTATATGCAACTGTCCCTTCTTAATAGATGGTTTATACCTAGTTTCTCCTCCCAGCATGTTTATTAATTCTTCATATACTATCTTTAACAACAATTCTCTTTTAGAAAAACCAGGTGGCAACTTCTCCTCTTTAACCCGTTTTTTAATGTTTTCAGTTATTCTGAGAACTATATCAACACTAACATCGGCGTACAGCAACGCTCTTTGAATATCTTTAAGTACTTCGTTGAGAGTTTTCTCGTCTATAAGAGGAGCTCGCTTAATCTTACTTATTACAAGTCGCAGCTTCTCTTTAAGATTTTCCATAAATCCACTAATAATTCCTAGCTTTTAAATTTCTCTAATGAACCTTTAATCACAATACCTGTACCCGGAACTATATCGAAAATAAATTTGCCTGGGCGTACCGGAGACCATCGAGCTTTCCTAATGAACATTACTCGTTCAATCCGTCCCTCTATCTCCTCTAAGCCAAGAACTATTATACCCGATGCAAGAAATTCCTCGACTCCGAAACGACTTAATTGTTTACTACCTGTTGGAATTTCACTTGTCATTATCGTGGTTAACTTACCAGTCTTTTCTATGGCAAAGACCATTTCTCGTAAAAATTCTCTAGCATATAGGACGTCATCCTTTGACCCACCGTATATCAGTGGAGCTATAGGATCTATGACTAACCTTCTAGCTCTAACTTCTTTAGCGTTTTTAATTATAGATTCGATGACGTACTTAGGCTCTATTTTCTTCCTCTCATCTCTTAGATAGATTTTACTGAAGTGGGTTCTCATATCGAGAAAGAGAAGCTTCCTTGCCTTTATCAGTGGTGTTACATCCCAACCGAATTGCTTAATACCTTTAATAAGCTGGTCGGTAGGTTCGTCTATAGCTATATAAACTCCAGGTTCTCCATGAAGAGCTCCATATATTAGAAACTGTAAAGAGAAAATTGTCTTTCCACTTCCAGTTTCGCCTGCAATTAAGTAAGTCTTGCCTCTTAAAAAACCTCCACCTAATATTTCATCTAAATATGGTATACCCGTTGAAGTATAATAATCTCGAAATTCTGCTGGTAATTTGTATGAGACTAAAGTTGAAAACGAGCTTAAAAATTCCTCATTTAGTTGGTACTGTTGTTGAGAGTAAGATGCAACTGTTTTAATATTTTCCTTTTCTTTAAGCGCGGGATTATAAGCTAATTCCTCGGTTCGCAAGGTTCCACTCTCTGCATTATTAGGCTTCCCCTTCTCAGTTAATATAGGCTTTACTATCGATGAAGATTTGCTTTGATTTGATCCCGGCTCTATACACGGTGGTTTTTCTGGATTTTCAATTTTTTTCATTAGTTTAAGACAGTAACCTCTACTTGGTGTATAGTAGATGCATCTCCTACATGATCGTACGGCCATGCTTTAACCTCTATTCTATTTATTAGAAATAGAGTTCTCATAATTAAACTCATCTTTAAAATATCTCTTTACGTGTGTTCTGCAATAGCCGTTACCTAAGTCTAGGCTTAAAAGATATACTTACTCCAAGCTTTCTACCTAATCTTTCAATTTTTCTTCTAACTTTACTGGTTAATAATACGTTGTAATATTCAGGATCTACATGTATAATCACATTGCCATTTTTGGAAATCTCTATTTCGATATCTTCATCTGGTATGTATTTTCTAAGAGCAGTATAGATAGCGGTTTCTACACGCCTTTCTCTAGCGGTTCTAGTTTTTTTAACAGGAACCACGAATGTTCTCTCTCCGAAAACGTAAAGCTCATACTCCGGTTCACCAGTTAAAAAGTCTTTAACTACTACGACAGGTCTAGCTAAATCTGCTTCTCTTAAACCATGCGGTATCTTTACTACGGTCTCTAACTCATAAACTTTTTTCACTTGTCCATTTTCTATAAACACAACAGTATCAATGATTGAGGGTATCATACCAAGTTCTACTCTGCCTACGAACCTCTGAATAGCATCTATCGGGCTTGTAGCATGCACGACTCCAACCATACCTACGCCAGCTAGTCGAAGGTCTGCATAAAGTTCGAAGTCTTTAGTATCTCTCATTTCATCGAAAAACGTGTAGTCAGGCCTGGATAGAAGTAGTACATCGTGTACTTCTTCCGAAGTGCCATGACTTTTAGAATATTGAGTAATTTCATCGGGTAGTTGCATATCTCTGGGAGATTCGATTGTCTTAATTATTCTTCCTTTCCTGTGATAATACTCTGCCAAAGCCTGAGCAAACGTAGTTTTACCCATCCCAGGCGCACCTGCTATTAAAATTCCTTCTGCCTGTTTCTCGAGCCTACGAACAAGTTTAGCTGGAAGTTTATAGTCTTCTAGAGATAACTTTGCGATAGGTCTCACTGCTGTAACTTCAATACCGTCAGAGAAAGGCGGTCTTGTGATAACTACCCTATAATTTTCTAATTGAACTATAGTAGAACCGGGACGTTCGACTTCTATAAACGCTTTTTGCGACGTCTTCGCAGCTTCTATTATTTCTCTAACTATTTCTTCTATTTCTGCTCTACTCATCGGAGTATCGCGGAGTGGCACGAAACGCCATTTTCCAGGAATACCTTTTTTAGCATATGGACAGACGTTTTCCTTTAAGTGCACAGACATGGTGTCGTTATCAAAGAAATTGTCTAAAAATAATCGTTCTGAATCCTTATCTTTAACAAAAATCACTTGGATTCCCAAAGCTTTGGCAGTTTGAACTCTTAATGGATTTGGAGTTATAAGAACAGCGTTTAATTCTAAAGCAAGATCTCTTACAACGTCGTTTAAATCTACATCTCTCTTAAACCTATAGCCCTCAGGCAACTCCCGAATATACTCTATGTCAACTTTAGGATTTTTACTAATGACTTCTCTTAGCATCGTCAATTCCTGGAGTCCCACCAGTCCTTGACTGCTCCCTTCTCTAGCCATTCTTTCGAAATAGTCGATTATTAGCATGTGAACTAGTATTTTTCCTCTTATCTCGTTTTTCTTAACTAGTCTCCTAACTGCCCCTCTCAGTATGGCGTCTACGTCCGGTATGTATATCTCTTCAAGCATGACCATAACCTTTTTAAACCTAATCTCGACAGCAAACAACACTATTTAAGTGTTGCGTTTAGCTACTATAATTCGCAAATTGGGGAAGATTATGAAGATAAAACAGGGAGATTATGTACTGCTATATCTTGATAAGAGAAGAAAATACCTAGTAAAGGTAGTACCCGGAAAGGAATTTCATACTCATAAAGGAATATTGAGACTAGACGATGTAGAAGGTAAAGAATACGGTGACATTGTCAAAACACATTTAGGTGTAAGCTTTAGAATACTAAAACCGTTGCTTCTAGATTATGTGAAAAAATTCAAAAGAGGTACACAAGTGATATACCCTAAGGATGCTGCTTTGATGATAGTCATGGCGGGCATAGGACCTGGCTCTAGAGTTGTCGAAGCTGGTACAGGCACTGGGGTCCTAACGGCATTACTTGCCCATTTTGTGAAACCGCACGGCCTAGTGTATAGCTATGATATCTCAAAGAAAAATCTAGAAAATGCCAAAAGAAATTTGAAAGCTGTAGGATTAGATAGGTGGGTTGTGCTAAAACTAGGTGACGTAACCGAAGAGATAGAAGAAAAAAATGTTGACGCTGTATTTCTAGATCTTCCATCACCTTGGTTAGCTGTAGAAAATTCCTATAGAGCATTACGACATGGCGGAATTTTCGTTAGCTTTTCTCCCACCATAAATCAAGTAGAAAAAACGGTTGAAGCTTTAAAATCTCAAGACTTTATCGATTACGACGCAGTAGAGGTGATTCTTAGAAGATATAAAGTAGAACGCGGGAGTACTCGTCCAGAAACTTTTATGATAGGTCATACAGGATACATCGTCTTTGCCAGAAAACCCTAAGGGCACTTAATTTATAAAATCGGCCTCTAGCGATCCATCCATCATATTTATAGTCAGTGGAGGTTCATGTCATCACGATTCAGTGCAGGTCAGTTTCTCCATCTATTGTAATTATAGTCATGAAACGTTATATAGTTATTCATCAATGCCACTATTCTATCATTGCTTCCCGCTCCTTTCTCTGTTTTTCAATTTTGACTAGCCTTGTAATATAGCCTGCTACTCTATTCCTAAGGGTTTTAGATCGTATATCGGTTAGCTCTGCAACCATTTGCTTATTATGCTCGAAATTGTCCGTGAACTTATCAGGGTATAGGCTTAACAATTTCCGTGCTGCTCTCTTTATATATAGCGGTCTAACTTTTCCCAAGATACCACCGAAACAACCTTTCATAACGTTCTTTAATATTTTTCCCTTCTAAACACGGTATTTAAGATATTTTTAATACTTCATTGTAATGCATGCCTCTTGTATAGAAATATACATGTATATATCTTTAATTTTTCATTACACTAACATTTTAAAATATCTATATCGCATAGTTTCATGGTTTCCAGAGTTAATAGAGCTAATGTGCTTTATAGAAGTTATGATGAAGTTAAGGCGCTTGTCGTCTTAACTATAATCTCTTTCATACGCAAAACGAAAGGAAGTGCGATAACATTTACCGCTAAAAAGATAGCAGTATCGGCCGGACTTCCGGCACAACCTGTTATACTGACCTTAGTAAAGGATGTATTGGAAAATCTAAGCAAAGAAGGACTAATAGATGTATACAGTAGAACCAGTCATGGTGTTAAATACATGATAACTAAATCAAGTGCCCTTTGGTTAATAGCTAAAGGAGAAAAGAAGAAACCTTTAAGAAGCTCTTACTTAGAGACCATAATTCCGATGATAACCAAGCGCAAAAGCATTTAAAGTAAATAATTCAAGTAATCTTAATGAGATAAACTTGTTTGAAGTTAAAGGTCTTGAGAAAACATCTCTAACAAGAAGGGAAATTGAACAAGCAATAATAGTAATTAGAAATCTAGCAGAAAATGCGGGTTATCGAATCCCAGAGTATATGCTGGTTCTATTTCTAGATGAAAAAGAGTACGACAATATGTTAAAATATAAGGATCTCAGAGAAGTGGAAGAAGGAATACTTGTATCTAATGGAGATTTTGTCGCAATTAAAAGTGTTTATCTTCCCGTAAAGCTATTAGAGAAAGTGTTTATAGGCATTTTAACCGTCTTCCACTATAATACATTCCTTGTATATGACATAAATGTTGCTAAAGAATTTCTGAAAGAAAAATATTTGTATTTCCTCTCGCTGGTTTACAAAGAGACTTAATGCGCGTTCTATTGACTACTATACCCGGTTTGGAAGACATTGTTGTAAAAGAAATTGAAGAAAAAATCGAATCTTTAAGAAACATAAACTACAAAAAACTAAGTGGTAGGATCTATATTTCTATAGGAAAGGATGACAAGTCATTACTTCAAAAATTACACGAACTTAGATGTATTGAAAGAGTTATACTTATACTTGGAGAAGGAGAATCTTCAAAAGAAAATATCGACATTTATTTAGACAGCGAGCTAGTTTCTAAATTCCTAGGCCCACGAATGACATTCATGGTTCGAAGTCTGAGAATTGGAGAACACACATTTACCTCTACTGATATAGCAGCTATCTTAGGTAAGAATATTCAGGAAGCTATTTATGAAAAATGGCGATTCTATCCAGAGGTTTCTCTCAGCGATCCAGATATTATATTCTATATCGAAATAGTGGAAGATGTTCATCGCTGGGGAATAGATTTGACTGGTCTAAATGCCTTACATAGGAGGAAGTATAGAGTATACGTACATCCTTCCTCGCTCAATCCTATAATAGCCTATTGCATGTGTAGAATAGCTAGAATAAATGAGAAAAAGAGAATTTTAGATCCAATGTGCGGTAGTGGGACTATTTTAATAGAAGGAAAGTACCTTAACCCACACGTAAAGGCTTGGGGATTGGACATAAATCCTCAGCATATCGCTGGAGCCCGTTTAAACGCTGAAGAAGCAGGAGTAGAGATAAAATTTGAAACAGCAGACATAGCAGATATTGATGAATTATTCCCACCTTCCTTTTTCGATGCAATAATCACCAATCCCCCCTTTGGCATACGTGAAAAGTCAATCTACACTCTTTCACGTTTATATTCTCTCCTAGTCGAAAAATCCAAAAAGCTTTTGAGAAAAGAAGGAATTCTCTGTGTTTTGACACCTAGAAAAAAGCTCTTATTAAATATTTTAGCTAAACATAACTTCTTCATAGAAAAGACTTTCACCTTGAGACATGGAGGAATTACATCTTTCATAATAACAGCTGTTAAATCTAGCTAGCTTGAGACGAAACTCTTAAAATTATGAAGAAAGAATAAAGTATGGGCCCGTAGCTCAGTTGGATAGAGTGCCGGCCTGCGGTAGCAAATGCTGTAGATAGCCGGTGGTCCCGGGTTCGAATCCCGGCGGGCCCGCTGAAGTGATAAAGAAGACTTTTCAGTCGTTAGCACGCAAGATTTAAATAATGCTGAGAATATCTCATACCAGACTCGCATAGGGGATAGGTATGTCTCAGAAGAAGAAACCGCACCTTAACTTAGTAGTAATAGGGCATGTAGACCATGGAAAGTCCACGCTAATGGGGCACGTACTATATCTTACCGGCTTCGTCGACGAAAGAACGATAAAGGAATATGAAGAACAAGCAAAGCGCCTCGGTAGAGAATCGTGGAAGTTCGCTTGGATTTTAGATAAATATAAAGAAGAAAGGGAAAGAGGACTAACCATAGACCTTGGTTTTTATAAGTTCGAAACGACAAAATACGAATTTACGATAATAGATGCTCCTGGTCATAGAGACTTCGTCAAAAATATGGTCACTGGCGCAAGCCAGGCAGACGCGGCATTGCTAGTTGTCTCAGCAAAAGAGGGAGAATACGAGGCAGGCATTAGTCCAGCTGGACAAACTAGAGAACACGTATTCCTGGCCAAAACAATGGGCATTAACCAATTAGTGGTAGCTATTAACAAAATGGACACTGTTAACTATAGCGAGGAGCGATACAATGAAGTTAAAGAGGGCATAGCTAGACTCTTAAGAATGGTCGGGTACAAAATTGATAAAATACCTTTCGTACCTGTATCTGGGCTTTACGGTGATAATATAATAAAACGGAGCGAAAACATGCCATGGTACAAGGGGCCTACTTTAATCGAAGCTTTAGATATGTTTGAAGAACCAGTCAGACCTATTGATAAGCCCTTAAGAATCCCCATTCAGGATGTTTATAGTATTAAGGGTGTTGGCACTGTACCTGTAGGGAGAGTAGAAACCGGAGTACTGAAAGTAGGAGATAGAGTAATCTTCATGCCTCCGAAAATTGTAGGTGAGGTAAAATCAATTGAAACTCATCATGTTAGAATAGATCAAGCAATACCCGGCGATAACATAGGATTTAACGTTAAAGGTGTGTCCAGAGATCAGGTCCGGAGAGGCGATGTTGCCGGACATCCCGATAAGCCACCAACTGTGGCAGAAGAATTCGTAGGAAGAATATTCGTCCTCTTCCATCCCACGGCAATTGCTGCCGGCTATACACCAGTACTACATGTTCATACAGCGACTGTACCTGTCAGATTTATAGCCCTTGAAAAGAAGATAGATCCCAGGACTGGCTCCACTATAGAGGATAACCCGGCCTTTATAAAACAAGGCGACGCAGCATTAGTTAGATTTAAACCATTAAAGCCAGTAGTAATTGAAAAATACTCGGAAATACCGCAACTCGGCAGGTTCGCCATTAGAGACTCCGGAAGGACGATAGCTGCCGGAACAGTAGTGGATATAAAGAAAAGCGAATAAATTTCTTTTGATTTAAATTTCCAGAGGTATTCTTAAAATGCCTAGAATCGTCAGGATAAAACTAGTCAGCACCTCGGTCAAAGATCTTAACGAAGTATGTGAAGAAATTAAAAGAATAGCTAGGAAGACTGGCGTTAAGATGAGGGGTCCTATACCGCTACCCACCAAAAGGTTGATGGTAACAGTACGACGAGCACCCTCAGGTCAAGGAACACACACATTCGATCACTGGGAGATGAGAATACATAAGAGAATCATCGATATGGACGCCGATGAAAGAGCTATGAGACAACTGATGAGAGTAAGAGTACCTCAAAACGTAAGAATAGAAATAGAATTGAAGTAGGGAAACTTTAATTACACAGCGTTGACAGTAAATACTCGCCGGGGTGGCCGAGTGGACTAAGGCGCGGGCCTAGCCTAACGGCGCCCAGTGAGAGTCCGTGTCCCGCCAGGGACGCCCGGGTTCGAATCCCGGCCCCGGCGTATGAATTGGTGATGAAGCATGAATAAAAAATATGTATTTTTATCACATACAGCTGATGCATATTTTGCAGCTTATGGAAAAACTCTAGAAGAAGCTTTTGAAAATGCAGCGTTAGCAATGTATGAAGTGATGACAAATACTAGTAAGGTGGCTCCAAGCATAGAAATACAAGTAGAAGTGAAGGGGTTTGACGAGTATTCCTTACTTTATAACTGGTTAGAAGAGCTCCTCTTTTATACTGATAGCGAGCAACTAGTTTTTTCGGAGTTTCATGTGGAAAAGATCGAGAAGGAAAACGAAGAATATGTATTAAGAGGCACTGCTAAAGGAGAAAAATTCGACTCTTCGAAGCACGAGTCTAGAAATCAAGTAAAAGCTGTCACATATTCTCTAATGGAAATAAATAGAAAAAATTCACTTTATGAAGTGAAAGTTGTCCTAGATCTATAATCTCCAAGAAAAACTTAATTAGGAATATCTTGATTAGTGTTAAAGAACTCGGTGATAAATATGCCTAGACGACCATGGCGTTGTTACAGAAGATTTGACACACCACCTTATACTAGAAAAGAGTACATACGAAGCATACCGCATGTTCAAATACCTAAGTTTACACTAGGTAATATACATGGCAAATATAACATGGTATATCGGCTAGTAGTTATGGAAGCTGGACAGATAAGCCAGAATGCACTTGAAGCAGCTAGACTTGGAGCCTATAAGTACCTTACCCGCAAACTTGGCGAACAAAACTTCTTCATGAAAATCGTAATTTATCCTCACCACATAATAAGAGAAAACAAGATGATGGCTATGGCCGGTGCTGATAGATTACAAGATGGAATGAGACTATCCTTTGGTACTCCAATAGGAAGAGCCGCCAGAGTGAGGAAAGGCCAGACTGTTATTGTGGTTAAAGCGGATGAAAGCCAGATTGAGATAGTAAAGGAGGCGTTAAGACGAGCCGCTTCTAAACTTCCTCTGAAATGTAAGATATTCGTAGAGCCAGGCGGTAACTAGCGACTTTAGCTAAGGTAGGCCTTTATGTATGAAGTTCACAGACGTCGTATAGAGGCATGTACGTATATATGGAGTGTTCTGCTTAAGAAAACATTTAAGGAAAGAAAGCAGGTAGTGACATTTCTCGAAAAAGTGTATAAGCAATATAATATTGAACCTATTAGAGGTAAAACTAAGATTGAAATTTTTGACAAAGAAATGGCTACTCTCTATCTAGTGGGAAAGTATGGGCTTGGATTTAATCCCCATGACTACGGCGATATTTTCAATAATATTTTTACAGTTGAGTTAAAGAGCGAGCGAACCGCTGATATCATACTGAGTGGAGGTGATCCAGAACAGGCAATTAAAGAAAATATGGGAGATATTGATGAAAATTTAGTTTTTAGAGTTATTAGATTGATTTTCACGGCATCCTTACTCGGATTTAGAGATGAAAAAGATCTAGTTAAGCTCTTAGAAAAACTTGAAGAACGATTTCCTCAATACGGAAAGAGATTTTTAAGATTTAAGAAATTTTACATCGCATTTAGAATAGCAGAAGGTGTCGCAATTGGAAAAATCAGAAACAGACTTGAAAAAGAGGCTTTAAAACATGCTCTCTGTATAAAGCTTAATGCTACACGAGCCGCTCCTTCAGATAGTCTAGTTAGGGAAATAGCTGTAAATGTGCTAAAAGCCGACGAGGCAGAAGTTAATGATGCTCTTAAAATAGATCGGATCGAGCTAAGTCTTTAAATTCTTTTCAATATAAGAGTATACTCTTCTAAACACTGTTATTAAAGAGTATATCTCCTCCTTAGATGTATTAGCCCTACTTAGTATCCTCCGAAGAACAAGTTTTGCTTTCTCAGTTTTATGCGATGGAACCTGGCTTTTTTCGAAAATTAATGAGAAATAATCCAGTAAAAGCTCTCTTTCTCTTTTAGATGCAATATTCACAGTTCTTGATCTATATTTTAACTCTCTAAAGATGATATAAGCTATTATAGCTACTGCATGTGAGAGATTTAGTGTTGAATACTCTATATTGGCAGGAATATAAACTAAGAGATCGGATTTTTTAATTATCTCGTTAGTTAAGCCTATGTCTTCTCTTCCAAAGAGAATGGCTATTTCTCCTCTAATTTTGGATAGCATTTTTACGAGATCTTCAGGAGTTAGCGACCTTCTATGGTAACCACTACTTAAAGGACTTTTCCCAGAAGTTGAAACTACTAAGTCAAAATTTTCGAATACTTCATCTAAAGACTCTACGCATTGCGCTTTATCTAAAATCTCTCTTCCATGCATGGCATACCTATAAGCAGTATCCCCTATTTCACAACGTGGATTTACAAGTATAAGATTTACTAAACAGAAATTTTTCATAATCCTTGCTACATAGCCTATGTTTATCTCGTATAGAGGCTCTACAAGGACTATAGCTATATTTTCTATCTTCAATTTTACCCCCTAAACTGATAATTATAAACTGCACTAGGCTTCTTAAAATTAATTCATATATCGTCTAATATTATTATAAACAATCAGCTATTCTTAGATGCTATTGTTTATCTTAACGAAAAACAGTAGACCAACTTTATTAACCGATCAATTACTATACGATATAACAATGAGAAAGAAAACTAAAACTGAGCTCTTAGCTAAAGCACTATCTTCAGAAAAGCGAGTAAAGATACTATTTGTAATAGATGCTCATGGACCTTTGAGATTTTCCGAGCTTAAGGAGAAGCTAAGTATAAAAAGTTCTGGAGAACTAAACTATCACTTAACACTTTTAAAAGAAGTAAATATGGTAGATTTAGATTATAGTTATGGGCAAAGACGTTACACGTTAACTCCCTTAGGCAAAGAAACCGTTGAACTACTGAAAAGGCTTGAAGGAGAACTGCTAAAACAAGAATTAGGGATTTATATAATCGACAAGTATGGACTAGCCGTTAAATATGATACCTCCATTCTAATCGACGTACTCAAGGATGAATTTGATATACGGGGTAAGCATATACGAACTGTACGTGCCGATGTTGAACAGATATTAAGCGAACTTGACAAGGCTTATTATGAAAAATGGGAACTCGATCAAATAATTCTTTCAGTTCTCCTGAAGAACAATTTGATGAATTACTTTATGAAAAACACCTTTGTGGGTTTTAGAAAAAAAGAATTAGACCGTATATTGAATAAAAAAACATCATTCACAAGTACTAACGAAGAAATTCGTAATCAAGTAATAGCATTTTATAATTTACTCTATAAAATTCCAGGAAATGTGAAAACTCTCATTAGAAATGGAATATTCTATATTTCGCATTTACACGAATGGACTTTAAAAAGCGAAGCTATAATCTTAGATACTCCCTATGTAATGAAAGGCTATCATCCACTAGATCTTTATAACTTATTATTATTTACGAAAAAATTAGCGCATTCACTTTTTCTAAGAAAATTCAATAAGATATTATACGACACGTCAATTCGTCAGAGAAAGTTCCAAATAGAAGAATTTTTAGCTAAAAACTTTAGAACCTTAAATTTAATATGGGATGATTTAAAATATGAAAAAATAGCCGTAGAAATCCTTATTGAAGATGACTCTGAATTAGTAGAGTTCGACAGAATTCTGCTACGGCAAATACTTCTCGAAGAATATCAAGGTCCGCCTATAGTTCTGAATATTAAAAGTAAAAAAGCCTTCAGAGAGCTATATGATGTTGTTTATGATTTAGCAAGGAAACACATACCGATAACTCTGGTAAATAATACTGCTAAATATAACTTTATAGCTGCAATCTCCCATATTCTAAGAGAGGAAAATTGTAAAGATATAACTATAATAGACAGTTCATATAACTTATTGCTTCCATCATTAGCAGTATTCTCTAGGAGAGATAAAGCTATAGCTGAGGACTTTTTAAATAATACACTTTCTTGTCTCGATAACTTAATAAATAAAAAGAGAGAATATCTTCGAGAAAACGTTCTTCTGAGAAAACTACAGAAAATTTCAGGCAATCTCGCTTCAATCGATTCAACTAACGTTCTTTCTATTCTCGGAGGAGAAATGGCAACTCATGTATTGTTAGCAGATTTAGATAATAAAAAATCCTCCACATCAGTCATTAGAATTCTCAAGAACCTCGTAGATAGATTTAGAGATCTAGAAAAAATAGGGGAAAAATCGAATATCTGCTACTCCACCTCTGAAATAAACCTATATGAGATAAATTTCAGAGCCCTTACTTATAGAGCCAAAGAATTTAACATTCAACTTCCACCTTTCGAAGAATTCAATTTATTGAGTCCATTTTCTAAAACACCGCAAAGCTTGAGAGAGAGAGTAATGAACGCAACACAACTTTTTAGGGAAACAAAGATACCAGACATCTTTACCTTAGAATTTACCGATCCATTTCCTGCTCTTGAAAACTTCAGTGAATTATTAAAAAAACTCTTGAATTTAGATGTCAAGGTGATCAGTTTATCCTATGATTACACACAGTGTGAATACTGTGGTCATAAAACATCTCGCTATACCGATATATGCCCGAATTGTCTATCAGTAAAGCCATATGTAGTTCATTATGGAAAAATAATAATTGATTACCGTCCCCTAAATCATATTCCTAAAATTGCAAAAGAAGAATACCTAAGAAGAAATAGGATAAATGACATAAATTTAAGAAAAGAGCTTCCGTCTATCTAGCTCTTCATTGACTATTGTAATACAATGACTAGTAAAGTAAACTTTAGGACCTAAGCTTATGACCTGAATTTTCATTTTTTTAAGAAACAGTTCACTTTCTTTGTCTAGACCTATGTGATCTCCTAGAATAAAGACCAAGCTCTTTCCCTTTGGAAAATCTATGTCTCTAATATCTACTCCATATCTTTCTAAGTAATAGACAACCGCCTGAGGATTTCGGACATATTCCGACACGATTTCCTTGAAACTCTTATTTTCTAAATAGAAACCTTTAATCTTCTCGCCTTTAAATAATCTTAGAAAAATCTCGCCAATGCTAATCTCGCTCTCTGGAAGCTCTTCAACTTCGCTTCCAACTACTTTGAGAAGTTTAGGAGGGTTCGGAGGGCCTTCTAGAACACATAAAAATGTCACGTTTTCCCTAGTTCCATTTGACAATCTTAAAGCGGCAAGAATAGCTCTGGCTATGACATCTAATCTGCCGCTAGAACTGGCAAAAGACTTTATATTAAAATCGGGTGAAGTACGGGCTTTAGAAGCTTTTATAAGAAAAATCCTCATCCTATTGGTCCACGCTTCTTCCTCTCAGCTTCAGGTCTGATCTTTATAATGCCTCTGAAAATTGCACATCTAATACACAGGTATTTAGTAACTCTATAAACTGGAATTATGGCTCCTTTAGACCTAAGCTCTCTGGCAAGCTGGGGATCCACAGGGCTCATAGCTTTAGTATACTTTACGGCTTTAGACCTAGGAATAAGAGCACCACACTCGTCGCACTGAATCATATCCTCCCTTCCTTTACCGCCTTTACGCCTTCCTCTGCTTTTTCTTTTCTTCGGCATATCAACCCCACCAAATCAAGATAAAACCCACTAATATACTTTCTCAAGCAACTCTTCGTAAACTTTATATCTTTGAAAAATAGTTCTTAGACCGGGGCCCGTAGCTCAGCTAGGTAGAGCACCCGGCTCATTTCGCTAAACCGAGAGCAAAACCGGGGGGTCGCGGGTTCGAATCCCGCCGGGCCCACCACTGAATTCTAATTTTTACAAAGAAATCATTTTGATCACAAATATTTCAAGTAACGTACTAGGACTAAGTACGTAAATTCTAAACATTACATTATACAAAACATGAAAATTCTATAATCTAATCGGCAATTCTATTGATTAGAAAAACTTATTTGCGACGTTCTACATCTCACGAGGTAGAGTTTAGACTAACTAAATCTCGACAGATCAGTGTCGCGCCAGACAAAGCAATATTATGACAACTGGGTTTAGGGAGGAGAAATGGAAATACGCTATGATGGCGGAATAGTGATCAGCGAAAAATCTTGTAAAATTCTCTTAGACCCTCAAAGTCTTCCCTCGTTTAAACCAAGCGTAATAATAGTATCTCATGCCCATACTGATCACTACAACCTCAAAGTGCTTAGGCGCTTTCCTGAAGTCCCTAAAGTCATGAGTCAGGCAACCCGCTATTTAATTGATGAAAAGAAAATTTTGAAAAATGTTATAGAAGTAGCTCCAGGAGATCAATTAAATTTTCATAACTGTAGCATAAGAGTACATGATGCTGGACATATATTAGGAAGCATTCAGATTGAAATAATTATTAGAGATAAGAAAATAGTCTATACTGGAGATTTTAATCTTCAAGCAAGGATAATCCTAAGACCAGCAAGCATAATAAAAACGGATATTCTTATAATAGAAGCCACCTATGGACATCCTCGCTATATTTTCCCTCAAAGGACAAAGGTATATAAACAGATATTAGAACTTGTTAAAAGCAGTTCGAAAGCTAAAGTATCTCTTCTAGGACGTAGTCTGGGAACCGCCCAAGAGCTTACAGCACTTATTGCGTTTTCTAAAATAGGCCTTTTTCCTATAGTTCATCCATATATAGCAAAAATAAATAAAATATATGAAACTTATGGAGAGGAATTGGGAGTTTATAAAGTAATACAGCGAAAAGAAGATTTCAATAATGGACCAATAATAATGCCTTTAGTAGAGAGATTCACTAAAAATCTTTCTAATTCTGAAAACATTGTTTGTACAGGATGGGCAGCAGATCTAAATAAGAAAAATTATGTGACTCTCTCAAGTCATGCCGATTTTAAACAGATAGTCCATTATGTATTACAAAGCGGATCAGAGAAAGTATATACTATTTATGGTTTTTCCAAGTTTTTAGCAGATTTCTTGAAACATGAACACGATATAGACGCTAACGCCCTACAGTAGTATATTACATCAGCGAAAGTTAAAAATCTCTGAATCACTATTTAGGCATGGTAGAAAAAATGTCTGATGCAGAAATAGGCATTATAGGAGGCTCAGGCCTTTATGATGCCACGTTCATAGAAAAAGCTGAAAAAATAAAGGTATATACACCTTATGGAAAACCTTCAGACTTTATAACTATTGGCATTTTCAGAGGAAGAAAAATCGCATTTCTAGCAAGACACGGGCCAAAACACAGTATTCCTCCCCATAGAATAAATTACAGAGCTAATATTTGGGCATTTAAGGAACTCGGAGTAAAGAGAATAATAGCAGTCTCTGCAGTTGGAAGTCTTAGGGAAGATTACAAACCCGGCGATTTTGTATGCCCCGACCAGTTTATAGATATGACTAAGAAGCGAGAATACACTTTTTATGAAGGAGGACAGGTAGCTCACGTGTCGATGGCAGATCCTTTCTGTCCTGAGCTAAGAGATACATGCGTGGCTACAGCAAAAGACTTGGGCATAACTTTACACGAGAAAGGAACCTACATATGTATAGAAGGCCCTCGTTTTTCAACTAGGGCAGAGTCTAAATTATGGAGAATGTGGGGCGCGGATATAATAGGGATGACTCTAGTACCAGAGATTAATTTAGCGCGAGAAGCAAGAATGTGTTATCTAACAATAGCTATGGTTACAGATTACGATGTATGGGCAGAAAGACCAGTCACGGCTCATGAAGTCGCTAAAGTAATGGCCGAAAACGTGGAAAAAGCGAAAAAGCTTCTCTATGAACTAATACCTAAGATACCCGAAACTAGAAGTTGTAACTGTCATAGGTACATGGACGAAGCAATTCTCTAGATTTTTTACTATCAATACACTAATATCTTATAGTAATATCAACATACGTGAATGTTATGCCCGAGTTTAAGGTTAAAGATTTAACATTAGCCGAGGAAGGGAAACTCAAAATATACTGGGCAGAAAAGCACATGCCTGTTCTCACCTTATTAAGTCGAAAATTGGAAAGAGAAAAGATATTTAAAGACGTTACAATAGGTGCGTGCTTACATGTAACGAAAGAAACCGCAGTTCTAGTATTGACATTAAAGAAAGCCGGTGCCGAAGTCTATTTAGCTGCCTCTAATCCTCTGTCAACTCAGGATGACGTAGCAGCTGCTCTAGCTGAGGAAGGGATCCATGTCTTTGCTTGGAGAGGCATGTCTAAAAGGGACTATTATGAATCTATAGCACATGTTATCAAAGCCTCTCCTGATCTCACGATGGATGATGGCGCTGACCTAACTGCATGTATTCATGGTCTTTACTATAATGGAAAAGGTGAAGAATTAGATATAGTATCTTCGATCATCGGTTCTGAGAGAAATATAGCTGAGAAAGTTATAGGAGGAACCGAGGAAACGACTACCGGAGTTATTAGACTTAAAGCCTTAGAAAATCGGGGTAAACTTCTATATCCTATAGTAGCCGTTAATGACAGCTATACGAAATTCCTCTTTGATAATAGATATGGAACAGGGCAAAGTGCCCTAGATGGAATCATGAGAGCCACGAATATCCTATTTGCCGGTAAAACCGTAGTAGTAGCTGGCTACGGTTGGGTAGGTAGAGGGATAGCTGCCAGAGCTAGAGGGCTTGGCGCCAAAGTGATAATAGTCGAGGTAGATCCCATAAGAGCATTAGAAGCAGTATATGATGGCTTCTACGTAATGAATATGCGTCAAGCAGCAAAGCTTGGTGATATCTTCATAACTGCAACTGGAAATACCTCTGTAATACGTAAAGAACACTTTCTTTTAATGAAAGATGGTGCGATATTAGCAAATGCAGGACATTTTAACGTAGAGATAAGTTTAGAAGATCTAGAAAGCATTTCGAAAGGAAAGAAGGAGATAAGGAAAAATGTGGTAGAATACACATTAAAAAACGATAGGAAACTATACCTACTATGTGAGGGACGGCTAGTGAACTTGGCCGCAGCTGAGGGACATCCTTCAGAAGTTATGGATATGAGCTTTGCAAATCAAGTGATGGCTCTTTTATATCTTTTTAAAAATAGGAAGAAATTAAAAGTAAAGGTCTATAGATTGCCTATATCAATAGACAAGAGAATAGCTAGGTTAAAATTGAATACACTAGGAATAAAGTTAGAAAAGCTAACGAAGGAACAGAAAAAGTATCTTAAATCATGGGAAATAGGAACATAAAATACCTTAACGGAAATAGGAAGGTATTGACGATACTGAAGTTCCACCAAAAGAACAGATACGATAATGAAAAAGCGAGCTTTGCATAGGACTAAAATGTAAACTTAACGTTTAATAGATAGCTATATATAAATCTCAAGTAAGATACTCCAGGAAATTCATCGGAAGTTTTGGATGATGACCCATTGCAGCTCGGATCCATGAAGAAAAGGTTTCCGGCCTGACATAATTTTTAAAATCTAGATTCATTTATAGACAGGCGTTAACATGTACGCGTTAGAAAGAGTCATCAATGAGCTATCCAAAGGCGAAATAGCATTCTATGAATCCCCGAAGAGCGAATTAGGAGATTTAACTACAAGCGCGGCTTTCAAGCTGGCAAAAATAGAAAAAACATCTCCTGAGAAAATAGCTGAGAAGATCAAAAGAGATATTGAGAAATCCTCCTGGATCTCCTCGATCCAAATCGTAAAAGGTTATGTAAATGTGTTCCTCAAAAGATCTCTCTTCACGAAAACCGTGATAAATGAAGCCCTACGCGAAGACTACGGAGCTAGAGATTTGGGAAAGGGCAAGACCATCGTGATAGACTATTCTTCGCCAAACGTAGCTCGACCCATGCATGTAGGCCATTTAAGAAGCACAATCATCGGAGGCTCCCTCTACAGAATGTACTCCCTACTAGGGTATAAGGTGGTAGGGATAAACTACTTAGGAGATGTTGGAACTCAATTCGGTAAGTTAATCTATGCATATAAGAAATGGGTAGATCTTAAAGCCTTAGAAAAAGACCCAATAAAGGAATTGTACAGATTATACGTAAAATTTCATACTGAGACTGAGGAAAGACCTGAGCTGGAGGAGGTCGCTAGGGAAGAGTATAAAAAGTTGGAGGAAGGAGAGGAGGATCACGTAGAACTCTGGAAAAAGTTTAGAGCATTAAGTATTGAAGGTTTTAAAAAAGTCTACGACTTATTCGGTATAAGCTTTGACGAAATCTCAGGAGAGAGCTTCTACATAGAAGAAGCTAAAAAGTTAGCGAAAGAGCTTCTCGAAAAAAGAATAGCGAAGATCGGAAAGAAAGGAGAAAAGAAGGACGCCGTAATAGTGGACTTAGAAAAATGGGGTTTAAATCATCCAGTCCTCCTCAAAAGCGATGGAACGACGCTCTATCTCTCACGCGATTTAGCTGCGCTCATAGACAGGTGTAGAAAATATCATTTTCACACAGCGATCTACGTTGTCGGCAGGGAACAAGAGCTCCACTTCAAACAGTTATTCAAAATAGCTGAGCTCATAAGACTCCCTTGCGGAAACTTACATCACTTATCATTCGGCCATCTGAGACTTCCAGAGGGCAAGATGTCTACCAGGAAAGGAAGAGTGATCTTCGCCGAAGAAGTCCTTGAGCGCGCTGTAAATCTGGCTAGGGAAGAGATTAAAAAACGCTGGAACGAGGACAGGCCTGAGGATGCACTTAAAATAGGCGTGGCCGCTGTGGCCTACGCTATATTGAAAAGCGAGCCGGAGAAGGATATAGTATTCAAATGGGAGAAAATACTGTCATTCGAAGGAGAGACAGGGCCTTACCTGCAGTATTCTCTAACCAGAGCTAAGAAAATACTTGAAAAAGCCGGCATTGAGCCGAGTGAGCTCCCTAAAAACTTCACAGTAGATAGTCACGAGTGGGAATTAGTGAAAGCCATAGCCAGGTTCCCACTAGTGGTACTACAAGCGGCCGAGAAAATGCGTCCTCACCTACTAGCGAAATACGCCTTCTCTCTAGCAGATATCTTTAATAAATTCTACGAAAAATGTCCAGTATTGAGAAGCTCTCCAGAAAAGTTGGAATTGAGACTGCTGCTTGTAAAAGCCTTCTACAACACCATGCGGAAAACCCTCTACCTTCTACTGATACCTGAGCCAGAGCAGATGTGAGGAACATGGTGGTACTGGGGATCGACTTGGCCGGAAGCGAGAAAAGAAACACCGGGATATGTATAATGGACGACCAGTTAAACGTCAAGACCTTCATAGTGCACACTGACGAGGAAATACTCAAGATAATTGAGGAAGTAAAGCCTCAAATAATAGCAATAGACGCCCCGCTCACCCTCCCTTACGGCAGGAAAAGTCTAAAATGTAGAGAAAACGTGCACTTAAGAGAATGTGATAGAAAACTGTTGAAGATGGGCATAAAATTCTTCCCTATAACCTTAGGACCCATGAGAAAACTAACCGAGAGAGGAATAGGACTTAAGTATAAGATAGAGAAGATGGGCTATAAAGTGATAGAGGTATATCCCGGAGGCGCTCAAGATCTTCTCGGAATACCTAGAAAATCGAAAGGCGTAGAACTGCTCCGAAACGGACTGCTAAAACTAGGGATAAAGAGGATAAGAAAAAATGCATCAGCAGATGAGCTGGATGCTGTTACGGCCGCCTATGTGGCAATCCTATACTTAAAAGGAGAAACCCTCCAGCTCTCTGGAAAAGATGGAACAATAGTGATGCCTAGACCCCGAAATAAATAATAATTTACGATAAACTTACTAACTTGGTGGTCTTCTTGCCCAAGATAGGAGTAGGAGTCGTAGGCTTAGGCAGAATAGGACAACTACACGCCGAAATCTTCCGCACTAAAATCCCCAATGCAGAGCTAGTAGCCGTATCAGACGTAATAGAAGACGTAGCTAAAAACGTCGCAGCACGGCTAGGAGTAAAATACTATACTAAATACGAGGAAATGCTCAAAAACCCCGAAATAGACGCCGTAGTAATATGCACCCCCACATTCCTCCACAAAGAAATGATAATACTAGCCGCCGAACACGACAAACACATACTCTGTGAAAAACCCATAACCGTAACAGTAAAAGATGCGGATGAAGCACTCACAAAAATAGCCAAAGCCGGAGTAACCCTACAAATAGGATACATGAGAAGATTCGACTACGCCTACCAACAGGCCAAAGAGAAAATCAAGAAAGGAGAAATAGGAAAACCAATAACCTACATAGCCATAGCCAGAGACCCCGCACCCCCGCCGGGATGGGCCGCAGACCCCAAGCTAAGCGGTGGGATATTCCTAGACATGCTAAGCCACGATTTCGACATGGCAAGATGGCTACTAGACGCCGAAGTAGAGAGAGTACACGTTGAGGGCGGAGCAATGATATACGACGAGATAAAGGAAAAGGGAGACCTAGACGTAGTAACCATAAACGTTAAATTCTCGAACGGCGCCATCGGACACGTACACGGAAGCAGAAAATCCGCCTTCGGATACGACCTGAGAACTGAGGTATTGGGCACTGAGGGAACAGTATACGTAGGCTATAGACAAGATCCCATGTTCGCCATAGGAACCAAACAAGGACTGACATACTGGGGCATAAAATGGTTCTTCAAAAGATTCTACGACGCCTACGTAGAAGAGGACAAACACTTCATCCAATGTCTACTAGAAGAGAAAATACCATTGATAACTGGAGAAGACGGCAAAAAAGCAGTACAAATCGCAGAAGCCGCCTGGAAATCCTACAAAGAAGGAAAACCAATCCAAATAACCTAAATTTTTACCAAACCCAAAACAACATCCGCTAATTCGACACGAATTCACATCCATTCTTAAACAACACGAGCAAGAACCACCTTCTCCCTATTAAAAACAGCATACCTAAACCCCCTCCTATCCTCAAACCTAACATCAAAACGCCTCGCCAAAGCCTCCTCAATCCTCCCATAAAAATACCGATTAGCTATATAAGAGGGAGGCTCCACCCTCGAAACAAGCCCCCTAACCCTCCTAAAATCCAACGTACCAAAAACATAAGCAGCATAACCATACCTCACCAAACTCCTAACCCTAACCGACCCCCTACGAGACCTAGCACCA
>Ga0190363_1000097_pt1 | contig 47040 bp, 54 predicted proteins | sample 48721867_MG_FD_161272 | JGI IMG/M metagenome (GOLD analysis project Ga0190363, IMG submission 161272) | Hydrothermal vent microbial mat bacterial communities from Southern Trench, Guaymas Basin, Mexico - 4872-18-6-7_MG | ecosystem: Environmental > Aquatic > Marine > Hydrothermal vents >...
ATGTTAAGTTAGCATTAAGACCTACTAGCGAGACTTCACTAACATACATGGAGTCATTCTGGATTAAGAGCTATAAACAACTACCTAAGAAATATTACCAAGTAGTGAGTATATTTAGATATGAAACTAAAGCAACAAGACCAATGCTTAGAGTAAGAGAAGTAACTACATTTAAGGAAGCACATACTGTCCATGAGGACTTCGAGGACGCTGAGAGACAGGTTCTTGAAGCTATAGAAATATACAGAAAGTTCTTCGATGAATTAGGAGTACCCTACGTAATATCTAAGAGGCCTGAATGGGATAAGTTTGCTGGAGCATTATATACTATTGCTTTTGATACATTATTACCAGACGGTAAGACATTACAGATAGGTACCGTACATAACTTGGGTCAGAACTTCACTAGAGTATTTGAGGTAAGAATTCAGAAGAGAGATGAAACTATAGACTATGCATGGCAGACAAGCTACGGTATATCTGAGAGGGTTATAGCATCAGTAATAGCTGTACATGGTGATAGTAAAGGTTTAGTATTACCATTCAAAATCGCCCCATATCAAGTGGTAGTAGTACCCATATTTAAAGAGCAAGATAAGGATAAGGTCATTAATTACGCAATGAGAGTAGCTAAGGAATTAAGTGATAAAGGATTGAGAGTTTATGTGGATTTAAGAGATGACGTAAGACCAGGAGAGAAGTTCTATTATTGGGATATTAAGGGTGTGCCAATAAGAATTGATGTAGGTCCTAAGGAGGTTAATGAATCATCCGTAACGATAGTGAGAAGGGATAATGGTGAGAGAGTTAAGGCAAAGATTAATGAGGTTTATGAAAAGATCATTAAGCTAAGTAAGAGAATAGATGTGGAACTAAGAGAACGTGCTTGGAAAGCGTTTAAGTCTAGATTTAAGAGGTTTACAGGCATTGATGAGGCTAAGAAGTTCTTAGAAGGAGGAGGTATAGTTGAGATTCCATGGTGCGGTAATGATTCATGCGCTCATCAAATAGCTGACGAGTTAGGAGCTGAAGCTCTAGGTACACCTGTAACAGCTATAGAAAAAATTGAGGTTAAGGGACAGAAATGCCCTATATGCGGTAAGGATGCAGTTACATACATGAGATATTCACGAAAGTATTAAACTGCAATCTATTTTAATTCCCTTGTCTTAGTACTTAGGGTAGGGGAGAGTATGCCTAAGAAGAGGGAGAATAGAGGTAGGCATAAAGGTGCTAAGGGCTCAGTAAAGCTTGTACATTGTGATCAATGTGGTAGACTCGTACCTGCAGATAAGGCCATATGTGTAACTAAGTGGTACTCACCAGTAGATCCTCAACTAGCTTCTGAATTAGAGAAGAAAGGAGCGATCATAGCGAGGTACCCAGTAACTAGGTGCTACTGTGTTAGCTGTGCTATATTCCTTGGAATAATTAAAGTGAGACCTGAGAGTGAGAGGAAGAAAAGAGGAGTCATAGGTTAAGCAAACTATTTAAGACACGTTGGGCTAAAGAATCTCTAGGAGTGGTTGAGTAATGAAGGTACCCAAGAGAATAAGGACGTACTGCCCTAGGTGTAATACACACACGATACATACAGTAACTATATATAAGCATGGCAAGAGAAGGGCATTAGCGCAAGGTGAGAGAAGATATAGGAGGAAACAGGAAGGATATGGCAGCAAGAGAAAGCCCGAGCAAAAGAGGTTCGCTAAAGTAACAAAGAAAGTGGTTCTAAAGCTTAAGTGTACAAAATGTGGATACATACTGCATAGGGAGGGCATCAGATTAAAGAAGGTAGAGTTAGTTGAGGTGACTAGGTAATGAAGAAGAGGAAGATCTTAATACCTATGCCTAAGTCCAGGTTTGTTAAGGTTAGATGTCCATCATGCGGTAATGAGCAAATAGTCTTTGATCATGCAACGTTCCCTGCAAGATGTCTTGTATGCGGTACAATATTAGTAGTACCTACAGGTGGCAAGGCAAAAATACTGGGTGATATTATTAAAATATTAGGTTAATTACTTTACCTACCTTTTTAGTGCTTAAACTAACTCCATAGTACGTTTAAGCATAATTAACATATTTAATTACCTCTCCGGTAATAATTTAGGCTTGGTGAGATTATGGTGAGGAAGAGAAAGCCATTACCAACTGTCGGAGAGCTTGTTGTCGGAACCATTACTAAAGTATTTGATTATGGTGCATATATGACTCTAGATGAGTATGGAGGTAAGGAAGCATACCTACCTTGGTCTGAAGTAAGTTCTAAGTGGGTTAGGGATATAAGGGATGTTGTAAGAGAAGGTCAGAAAGTTGTTGTTAAGGTTATTAGAGTTGATAAAAAGAAAGGTCATGTTGATGTTTCATTAAAGAGGGTTCATCCGACAGAGCAGAGAAGGAAAATACTTGAGTGGAAGAGGGCTCAAAGAGCTGAGAAAATACTTGAGCTAGCAGCTAAGTCCATAAGCAAAACACTCGATGAAGCGTACGAGGATGTTGGATGGAAACTTGAAGATATCTATGGGGAGATATATGCAGCATTTGAGGAAGCAGCGTATAGGGGGGCTGAAGTACTTAGAAAGGTAGGAATACCTGATGAATGGGTTGAAGCATTAATGGAGCAGATAAGAAAGCACATAGTTATCAAGAAAATAAAGATCCAAGGCATAATAACTCTCTATACATTAGCATCAGATGGTGTGGATAGAATTAGGAAGGCACTAATGGAGCCCTTAACCATGATAGAGCAAAGTAAGAACCTAGCACTTAGAGTGTATAGTATTGGGTCACCACGATATAGAGTTGAGGTTATAGGTACGGATTATAAGCAGGCAGAGAAATTATTAAGAGAGTACCTCGCTAATGTTGAAGCACTAGCTAAGAAGTTAGGACTAAACTTTAGCTTTGAGAGGGAGAAGTTGAGAAGATGAGGTTCTTAATACGTAAATGCACTGAATGTGGAACCTATACGCTTAAGCCTTCATGTCCTAAATGTGGAGCAGAAACTAAAGTAGCACATCCACCCAAGTTCTCTCCTGAGGATAAGTATGTTAAATATAGAGTGTTAATGAAGTTAAGTAGAGAGGTAAGTAGTTAAACTGTAAGTTAAATTATCACCATGGCTTATCTTTTAACTTAAGTAAGTAAGCTATAAAGTTCGATACTGGATGTGCGATCATAACTATGACTACAATCATTGATAAATGATGTAGGTCTATCAAACCGATGGATAGACCATCAATACCGGTAATTCTAACAAGTACGTATGATGTTAGGACGAAGCTTAACTGGTCTAAAGGTACAAAGGGGTCACCACTAGGGATATTAAGCCTTCTCTTAATGAAGGAGTTAATACTATCGCCAATCATAGCTCCTAATCCCATAACTAATCCGTAAAATATGATGTATGGATTTCTTAGTAGTAATACATAATATGTTAATCCAGTAATGAGTCCGCCAACAGCACCCACTATAAATCCTTCAACTGTTTTATTAGGTCCAAGAACTCTCTTACCATCTATAAAATTTCTTCCCATATCCAATGGTGTTCTTCGTTTAATGATTTTACCTATAAATATCACAGGTAAAGCATTAGCTATTAGTGCAGGTAAGAAGTAAATCACGCTCATAATTATTAACTCAACTACGTCATTACTCAATGAATTTAACACCTTCATAACTTATCATAAATAGACTCTTAAGCCCTCTTAACTCCTCAGGCCAGATGATCTCAGCTACTCTATGCTTATCCTCCCTACTTAACCTAATCACCATATCAGCCCAGAACATTAGTATTTGCGCACCACTAATATCCAGCTCGTCGTTTGGTCTTTGACGTACTTGAGCAGTCAATAGAACACATGAGCCTCTTACTGAGGAAATATAGGCTAATATTGAAAGAGAAGTATTTAGAATTACATTAGCTTTCTTATCATATAGCACTTCATTACGATAGAAGTTATTAATACTATCAACAACTATTGCACCTATATCCTCTCCATATCTCATAAAAATGTTTAAGAGTACATTAAGTAAGTGTTCACTATTCACAACCTCAGTAAAGAGTGTATTCTTTGACTCATCTAGACTATACCTACTTATTAAGTGTTTAAACATGGATCCTTCAGTACTTATGTAGAAGTACTTTAATTTTGGGTAGGCCAGAGATAATTTAGAAAGCATGTATAGTACTAAGTTAGTTTTACCAGTACCAGCTTCACCAAACACAAGTATTATCTTACCTTTGCAATGTGTGATTATATAATTGATTAAGTTCACTCTACCTCCATCATAAAAGTTATTACTTCATAAATTAAAACATAGTTGAGGTGGTAAAGAAATAGCTATTAAGGTCTTCATATACGATCCTAGAATATTTAGGGAGTTCTTAGTCATCGCCAGGAAGTATGGGCTCAAGTTTGAAGTAATAGATGATGTAGAAAATATTGAGTGTAGTATTAGTGATAAATTAATAGTTGATAAGGAGGGTTATGCCATCATATCAACACGTTCTGAAAGGATTAAACACTCGTGTGAAGTACTAAATATATCTAAGGGCGATATTGAGAAGGTCATAATTACACTCCTAGGTGTAGTTACTGAGCATATAATGGTAATTGGTGTAGATTTAGGTAAGAGAATAGCATATGCTGTGATAGCTGATCACACAGTAATCGATGTAGGTTATAAAGATGATTATAAAGAGCTTGTTAGTAGGATAAATGAATTAAAGAGTAAGTTAAAGCCCAAAAAAGTTATTGCAAGAATAGGTATGCCTTTAAGTAAAGACCTAATTGATGTATTAAGCTCTCTAACTGAAGAATTATTAAGGTTAAATTATGATGTCTACGTAGTTAATGAAGTAAAGAGTAGTAAGGAATTTGAAGTACCTACAACACTTCTTGAGAGAAGTCTCAAGAACATCCCTAGAGACCTATTAAGGAGCGATGATGTGAGGGCAGCAATAATTTTAGCCCTTCGAGGGGGTGTTAGGATAGGCTAAATAGCCTACTTTTAAATATCTGAAGGGAACGTAGTTGGGGTATAATTATGGGGTATGGTATGTTTAGAAGGAGGTGGAGAGGTAGAGGAAGACCTCCTAAGCCAAGGATAGTTAGCCTAAATTTAGGAGATGTTGCCTATTTACCGTTTAGACCGCCGCCACCAACCGTGAGTAGTAGTAATGCTATAGTGTTGGAACTTGATGAACTTGAGGCATTAAGACTTGTTTATGTAGAAAAGTTATCGCAAAAAGAGGCAGCAGATAGGATGGGGATATCTAGAGGTACGTTATGGAGGCTCTTAGAGAGCGGTAGGAGAAAGCTTGTTAAAGCCCTTATTGAGGTTAAACCAATAATCATTACATATTCATCAAGTCCTTAAATTTAAGGTAAAGATTAAGGAAGTCCTCAGGATTTAACTTGAATACTCTCAGTTCATCATTTACTAAGCCCTTGACTATATCGAGGGAGTCCTTACCGAAACACTGAATAAGCGCTCTACGTAGCTTCCGCCTTCTTTGCGAGAAGAGACAAGCGAGAAAACTCTCGAGATTTTCATAAGTATTACTCCAGTAGCTCTTTCTCTTAAGTAGTACTAAAGTTGCTGATACCTCAGGTCTGGGATAGAAGGCCTGTGGGGGATATGTTTTCACTTTTTTAACCTCAAGGAATAGATTGGTTAATACACTTAATCTACTATAATTAACACTACCAACGCTCGCTGTAAGTCTTTCTGCAACTTCTCGCTGTAGTGTTATTAATGCATAAGGATATTTGGACTTAATAAATGATACTATTAATTGCGATGTTAAATGGAATGGTGTATTAGAGACTATCACATCGGCTCTTACACTATCACTTTCTATGAGCTTTATACCGTCCCCTAGTACTAAACTAACATTATATTCATCACTTAGGATCTTATAAGCTGCATAAAGAAGTTTAGGATCTATCTCAGCACTAACTACATGCTTTACTGCAGTAGCTATGAATTTAGTTAGAAACCCTGTCCCAGTACCTAATTCAAAAGCATACTTGACTCGGATGCTCTCCAATATCTTCTTAAATGTTATACCTAGATCACACCAAACCATTAAGTGCTGACTTAAGTCCTTACTTAGAGCTAGTTTAAGTTTATTCCTTACATATTTTAGGTTTCTCCTTAACCATAGACATAGTTCAGCTTCATTCATGGCTCTAAATCTTAGTAGCTTAGTACTTAAAATATATGAGACCTACTTAAGTTATGTCTTACGGTGCTGTTAGGTACTCTATACTAAAAATCGCATTGTGGTGAGCGGGGTTGGTTGTAAACATAACACTAGGTAAGGATGGTATGATAAGAATAACTGGACCTGCAAGAATAGATGTGAAGAGGGGTAAAATACTGCTTGTTGGTGCATCGTATGGTGCTGGCTCATCAGTAGTAATACATAGTTTAAGGAGCTACTGCATTAAAGCTCTTGAAGAAACAGAATTAGCCATAACACTAGGTTCTGGAGCAACTGTTGAGGAACCCAGTGAGGGTGAAGAGGTATTAGATGTATGGCTGAAGATATGTGACGATTTAGCGGAGGACCTCAATAACCTTAAGAATATTGAGGTATTCGTGGTAGGCCCTATAGAATCAGGCAAGACAACCCTTTCAGCATTTATAAGTAATTACTTTATTCAGCGAGGAAGGAGGGTAGCTATCATTGATGCCGACATAGGTCAAGAAGATATAGCCATACCAACGACCATTGCACTTACTGAGCCTAAGCACACATTCGTGTGGCAGCGAGACCTTAGACCAGTGAAAATAAAGTTTGTTGGATGCATATCTCCTCAATACTGTCAAGCACAACTGATGATAGCGCTTAATGAATTATTAAGTGAATCTAAAAATAATTACGAAGTAATCGTAGTTAATACAGATGGTTGGGTAACCACGCATCAAGCTTTAGAATTCAAGCTTAACATGATTAAATGGCTAAAACCTACTCACGTATTAGTACTTGATCAGGAAATATGGGAGTACCTAAGTAATGCCCTACCCAGTGACATCAAAGTAATTAATGTACCAAGGCCATTTAAAGTCAAAGAGAGGAGTAGAGAGGATAGAAGGAGGTTGAGAGCTGAAGCTTATAGGAGATACTTCAGTGAAGCTAAGGATCAAGATCTCAACATTAAGGATGTAAAGCTAATAGGTTCATGCTTACTAAATGGTAAAAAGATTAGCACTGATGAGTTAAAATCTTTAGTTAAAGCACCCGAGGAATTCATTAATAAAGTAATTCATGCATCTAAATACTTCAATACCATAAACATCTTTGTTGAAAATATAGCATATATACCAAGAATAGAAGCTGTTCAAGGCTATGAGGTCAATATTGTAAGACCTCAAGATATTGAGGGATTAATTGTTGGCATAGTTGATGATAAATTAAGAGATGTCGCTGTGGGCATCATAAGGAAGTTAGATCTTAAGAATGGAATAATAAAAGTATTTACACCTTGGAGAGGTAATATTAAGGCATTAATAGTAGGTCGTGTGAAGGTCTCATTAAATACATTTGAGGACTCAACTAGAATTAGTAGGTGTGTTATTTAATGAGTAACAATGATCTCGTGGAATTTGTTAAAGTCCTTAAATCTGATGAGTTAGTTGAAGAAGTGGGTGAACTTAAACGTTATTACGAGCCGGTGAAACACATTCGAAGAGTTGAGAATAAAGGTAAGGTCTTAATATTTAAGATAGTGAATTCACCACTAAGATGTATTGCTAACGTCATTAACTCACGTAACATAGTTATGAAAATATTTAATGCGGGTAGTGATGAGGATCTCTATATTAAACTCATATCATTAATTAGTAATGTAAAGACAAGTATCAAAGGATATATAGAAAAAGGCTTTTTAAGAATTAAGGATTTCCATAGCATGTATACAAGATTTAATGGAGGGATAGAAGCATTACCATCAATTAAGTTCTTTGAGAAGGATGGTGGAGAGTATATAACATCGTCCATAGTCGTTGCTGAACTACCCGGTATGGAGCTTCACTATAATGCGTCGATACATAGATTGATGAGAATAGATAATAGGGGTTACGCTATTAGACTTGTACCTAGACACCTCTACAAGATATACGTGGAGAACCGTAAGAAAGGCTTAGAAACACCAATAGCTATAGTTGTGGGTGTTCATCCAGCAATACTTTTCTTAGCTTCAACATCACCTCCTTATGGTGTTTTTGAATTAACTGGTTATAGGCATATTACCGGGAAGCCTCTTGACATAGTTCTCACACCTAAGTACGGCATTCCTGTACCAGCTAATGCAACAATAGTCATGGAGGGTAGGATAACTTTGGATGAAGTTAATGAGGGACCGTTTGTTGATATCTTGCAATTATATGATAAGGTGAGAAAGCAACCATTAGTTAAAATAGATGATATATACGTTAATAGGTTAGGAGGGTACTTTCATGTAATACTACCGGGGGGTATAGAGCATAGATTATTGATGGGTCTACCTAGAGAGGCTATGGTATGGGAACATGTTAGGAGAGTTGTACCAGGTGTAGTTAAGGTTAGATTAACACCTGGTGGTGGTCAATGGTTAAATGCGGTAATATCAATTAATAAGTTAAGTGAAGGTGAAGGAAAATTAGCAATTATGGCAGCATTTACAGCACATCCAAGTTTAAAAAACGTAATTGTTGTTGACCCGGACATAGACCCTGATAACCCTACAGAGGTGGAGTGGGCATTAGCAACGAGATTTCAGGCAAGTAAGGACCTAGTAATAATTAAAGGTGTGAAGGGATCAACATTAGATCCTAGTGCTGAGGATGGAATAACCGATAAGTTAGGAATAGATGCTACAGCACCGCTTAAGGATAGGGAAAAGTACTTAAGACCTAAACTCCCGAGGGAGTGACATTACATGTACTTAACTAAGGAAGAGGAAAAAATACTTAGTGGCGAACTAGGTGATGTAAAGGCTTTAGCCCTTAAGATAATAGTGAAGGTTGGTGAAGTACTTAAAGCCGAGAAGCTCATAAACATAATTCATGCACACATATCAGGAATTTCCTACTTCAACATAAGAGACTACGGCTTAAGATTCATTGAGGACTTAAAGGTCAAGGGGGCTAAATTTACTGTTTACACTACAGCAAACCCTTACGCTACAGTAACTACTAACTTCTTAGGACAAACCTTACCTAACAATATAGTTAACAAACAACATAGGATAGTAAATGCCCTAAAGGATATGGGCGTTAATGCCTTCACATGTGCTCCATACTATGTACGTAGACCTAAACCAGGTGATCATTTAGCTTGGGCTGAAAGTAATGCTGTACTCTACGCTAACTCCGTTATAGGTGCTAGGACTAATAGGGAGGGAGGTCCTTTAGCACTAATGTCGGCTATTGTTGGTAAAACCTATTACTGGGGTATGCATGATGATGAATACATAGAACCGTGTATGAAGGTATCAGCATATACTCCAGATACATCTATGGAGGCCAGCGCAATAGGATACATATTAGGTGAAAAATGTCCTAACTGTATCCCCTTACTCGAAAATATGGTATTCAGAAATAAAGCTTGCATAAGATTATTCTTAGCAGCTTTTGGTACAACATCTAGTTCACCGATGGTGATATTAGATAAATTAACACCGCTAAATAAGAACGTTAGAGAGAAAATAAATAAGTTAAGAAATGATCTTGAAAAATACCAAATTAGTGCCTATGATGTTAAGAGATTAGTTAAGGAATATAAATTTAAGGAGGCTAGAGGTAAGGGTCTATACATCATAGGATGTCCGCACTTAACACCTCAGGAGACCAGCTACATACTTGAAGCATTATTAAGTAAAATATCCGCTAATAGTTCTATAAGGATGAGAGAATTATGGCTCATAAGTATGGAGCCTTTATCTCGTTTAGGTAACATTACAAAGGAACTATCAAGATTTAATATTAAGGTATTACACGGTGTATGCCCTGTTGTAACTAGGTTAGATATGTTAGATGTGGATTACGTTGTTACGGACTCATTTAAGGCATTACACTATATTAGAAAGATATCAGGCATTGAGGTATTCATTGATAGTAGAGAAAATGTATTGAGGAGATTTATTTATGGGTAAAAAGTTAATGAGTGTAAGAATTAGGAATGTATATGGTAGATTAACTAAGCAAATATGTAGCGACGTCATGATATTAACTAGACCATTATCTTATTTAGCTGATTTGAACCCCGAGGAAGGCGTCTTGAAAGATATCGGCAATATAAAAGATAAAATATTGATATATCCAGGAGGCGTTGGTAGTACCGTCGGTTCATACATCATATACGGTCTCAAGATTAATAATAAAAGACCTATAGCCTTATTAGTCAAGTATATTGATGTGGTAACACTCGTAGGCTCCATACTTGCTGATATTCCTCTCTTCATAGTAGAGGATTGGGAATTGATAATGTCATTAGTAGGTAATTCATTGGTGTGGGCGGGTCGAGGATGCGTAAATAATGAGGTGATTCAAATTGAGAGGTAAGCTAATAGTTGTTGAGGGAATTGATGGGGCTGGGAAGACAACTATAGCTAAGTACCTAGTTAATACATTAATAAGCAACGGCTTTAAAGCTATATATACGCGTGAACCCTATCATCCCCAAATAATTAAACTACTTGAAAGTAAAGGTAAGGAATTAGGAGCTATTATGGAAGCCCTCCTCTTAGCTGCTGATAGGTACTTACACATTCAAGAGGTAATAAAACCACATCTTGAAGTAGGTTACTACGTTATATGCGATAGATACTATTACTCATCATTAACCTACCAGACGGCTCGCGGAGCTGATATTAATTGGATAAGAACTATAAACTTCTTCATAATCAGACCTGATGTATCTATATACTTAGATGTAAACCCTGAGGTAGGACTCTCAAGACTTAGTAAAAATTCTGAAAGAAGACTAAGATACTTAGAGGATATTGAACTTCTTCGAAAAGTTAGAAGCAATTACTTAAATTTAGTAAGAAATGAAGAACTCATATATGTTAATGCTGAAAAACCGTTAAGTGAGGTGAAGACTGATGTTGTTAACATAATAAAGAGGAAATTAGGAATAGAACTTTAGCTTCTGAATGAAAATCCTATAGAGGTGGATCTATGTCGTCATTCAGTACAGTACATGTTAATTAAGTTCTCTATTGTCTGTATAGTTCTTGCTATCATGTCATAACCTATTAGGTCGTTCCTTATAAGTTCTCTAAATTTACCAGTATCTATTAAGGCACAACCATCATATGTTTTTACGAGATCAACACCTAAGTCTACGTAGAGTATGTTACCTGTTGGTGTTATTTCGGGAGGTGTATTGATGTTTATATAAAGACCCTTTACTTCCCCATCACTACTTAGATATTGATGTACTGTGTGCCATTCATCCTCCTTAATTAAGCTTATGATTATATCACCTATCTCTTTAGGTACATTTAATCCGTCGTACATACCCCTACTTCTAACTAGTCTCTCTACTTTAATCACCATGTGATTATTCCCATCCAATTTTGCTTCCTTGATTACACCCTTACCTAATGTTATAGTCTTGGCTGTAGGTCTTTTATGATATATTATTACCTCACCCTTATCTAGGAGTTTATCGATAATCCAGTTCTTTAGGGCATTTAATAATTTATCCCTACTTACATACTGAGATATAGAATCTAGTAGGTCAACTATGTTACTTATCACCACATCAGAACTCCTGAGTATATGATGATACGGAGTCGTAGCTGTAACACTACTTCTAACACCATCTAAGTATAATTTTGAATTATAGGTTAGTTCAACAAGTCTTATGAATTCACCATCATATACTACACTTAAGGGTTCTGCACTTTCTAATTTTTTCTTAAGCTCATTAAGCTCACTTATTAGTTGAGGTACCTCACTTATGACCTCAGTTAATGGAGCTTCATCAGCATTACTTCTCCATCTTATACTGTAGCCATTCCTTAGATACTTAGTTGATGCACTGAGGAGCTCAGTGATTCTATCCTTATTCCTAATAAAACTACTAAACGATACACCAGAACCGAAGCTAACTATCGCATATTTACCTACAACTCTAATTCTACCTGACACAACAAGTCTTTCTCCAGGCTTTAGCGGTATCTTAATTACTGATACAGGGATCTCACTACCTTCCCTGCACTCATTGATGTCAACTAGTGGTGCCTTACCTATAGGTGTCTCAACAATGCATTCATTACCTTCCTTACCAATTACTTTAGCTTTAAAGGCTGAATACAATCCTAGCTTAGGTTTATACGTTATAATGTATGGTATGTTATCTTCAATTATACTCAGTATCTTGTTTACTGCTTCAGGAAAACCTAAAATAAGTATTTGTGAAGGATCACTATCATCAGTTTTAACGGTGGCATCAGCTGGTAATCCTCTCTTAGTATCTATCCCTAATCTCTTAGCTATGACTTCGCTTACATCAACAAGTTCTATACCATTATTATGAAGCATTTTTGATAATGCTGTAGCATAAACTCCTCTAACTCTAGCTCTCACAACCATTATTCTCATCACCTAGTGTAAGTCAAGCTCCCTCTCTCTTAGAGTTGCTCGATTAGTCTTTAACTGTTGACAGAATAGCCATAATATTCCATATCATTGTTCTCGTATGCATTGGCATGTTAGGATCCTGACTAACCTCATCCAAGACGCTCACGGCATTTGCAGCTCTAACGCCAGGTGATAATGACATATCCTGTAGCATTTTTAATGCCTCGATAGCCGCTCTCCTAATATTCCTTGGGACACTTGAGTCACCAATTATTCTGTTTAATAACCTGACAGCTTGAAGTATTTTTGCCTCATTCATTGCCTTCTTATCAAATGGTTGTTGAGGTTGTGTAGCCAACTCTCCACCCCTTGGGGTTAGAGTTAAAGAAATAAATAAGAATTCTTAAGCGGTTTAAAGATAGGATCCAGATTGAGCGATAACGTTAATAGAAATACTGTAGTCAAGAGAATGACTGAATTACTAAGGTCAGGTGCTGTGATGCTTGATCAGGCTTGTCCAGTCTGTGGTTCACCACTCTTTAAACTAAGAAGCGGTGAAGTTATGTGCCCCATTCATGGACCGGTAAAGGTTGTTAAGACTGAACATGAGGCAATTGAAGTAACTACTGATGCTGTACTCGATGAGATTGAAAAGGTATTTTCTGAGAGAGCCATGAACGTACTTAGGAGATTAAAAACTATTAAGGAGGATATTGATGAGGGCGAAGAATTAATTAAGTTACTCATTTATTGGCTTGACGTCTTAGAAAGAGTGAGAAGGATAAAGAGTATGAAGTTAGGTGAAACTAAGAAGTAATTATTTGTGGTGCGGGGGGTGGGATTTGAACCCACGCAGGCCTACGCCATCGGGGCCTGAGCCCGACCCCTTTGACCTGGCTCGGGCACCCCCGCACCAAAACACAAATAAATAACAAACTTATAAGGAGTAATTTCAATGCCTGGAATGTAAGCTAAGAAGCTACCTAGAGTTTCATTACATAGTTTAATAGTAGTTACAGTTAAGTCTCTCCCCCCTCACCTTCTTCACTACTCATTAATTCAAGAAATACTTCATAGAATTCCTCCTTTTCTTGTTCAATCTCCTCTTTACTTCTATGGGCTCCTGTACCCTCACTTACTACTGACGTAGTTTTTATCCTGCTAGCTGAACCAGATCTTGCTTCAATTCTATAATCCTTCTTTACATCGCCTTTAATTTCTATTTCGTACCCACATCTTGGACATTTAAGGAAGGTTTTATCACTCCTTCTAGCGGGCATGAGTATTGATCCACACTTAGGACAGAACCTCATCTTAAATCAACCCATCAAAGACTGGGTGATTAGGAGGCTAAAAAACGTTTTGCCGAGTAGCTCTAACCTATCCTTAATCTCGTGTCATCTAATTAGTAGGTAAACTAAAGTTATGATTTTCAATGATTAAGTTAATGATAATTACTTTTGAGTTATCATTAACTTATTATTCTTTCAGGTCGTGAAGTATATTTAACATTAGCTTTCTTCTTGCTTTCTCATTAGATAACTCCTTTAATATCATAGCCTTTATTAATGTATTAAGTAATGTTTTAACTTCATCAATGCTTTCATTAAGCTCTCTTAACCTCATACCTATGTTGTTCATATGTGATTCTATGTGACTCAATGTATGCATAATAGTATTTAATAATAATGAGTTAACGTTTTCTTCTTGCCTACTTTCTTCTCTTTCTATATCATAACCGATCTCATGTATTTCCTCTTCAATTACTTGGAAATCGCGTTCATTTTTGGGTATGATCAATCTACGGAATTTCTTGCTTCTCTTCGCTGACATGTTTACACCTGGTTTAAGGCAGACATTATAATGTTGGATCAGCGTCTGGTGTCGTAGTCATTCCCTCCTAAATCAAGGTCATATGTAATACCACTCATCATCTCCTCACTTAACTCTCTACGAACTATAGTCCTACCTAAATCTTTATACTTTATCAGTACTAAGTAAACCCTAGAGATTCTTGCATAATGATCACACGAAGTTTCAACAATTTCACCATTAGATAGCCTAACTTTCAGCTTAGAATATCTCACATTCTTATTAACATAACAATCTATAAGTTTAACATCATCGATGAATCCGTTAAGAGCTAATCCTTCAAGTTCTAATATGCTTACTCTTCTAGTAGTCATTAAGTCACCTAATTACTAATTTTTTGGAGCAATATTAATATATCCCCATACCTTAAGCATTTCTAGATGGGTACCATGAGGATAGCACTAATAACTACGAGAGCAGCTAAGGAAATAGTTGAAGCAGTAGTTAAGAATATAAGAGACCCTCAAGTGAAAGTAATAGTTCTAGACAACGTACCTATAGCTGCGTTAGCAACTACAAGAGATGTTGTAACAGGTCTAAAGAGTAAACTCAAAGAGTTAAGCAATGTAGATTTAATAATCATTCCAGGCCTTATGAGGGGTTCCGCCAAAGTAATAAGTGATGAATTTAAGATAGAAACTATAAAGGGCACTATATATGCCGGCGATATACCTCTACTGCTTGACTTTATTAAAAAAGGTATTAAATTTAGTACAGATGAGCCGGCAGATAAAATCATAGGTAACTACATAAGAAGAATGTATGAATCTAGACTTAATGAATATTTAAGAACATTAAAGCCTTCATTCAAGATTAAAAATGTAGCATTCGTTAAGAATCCTCCACCTTTAAATCTATTTCTTGAGATCACGGTTAAAGATGAATTACTACATAGAGTAAATGAGTATAAGCGAAGAATACTAGAGAATAAGTATCAAGGAATAATAATAGGATGTAGTGTAGACGCATGTAATGAGCTAGTAATCGAGAAATTAATAAATAAATTTAAGTTGGTGAACGATGTACTACTAGGTATTGATGCCCCATCAATTGCCTTACCAAAACTTATTAAAAAATTTCATAAAGATATCGACATAATTATGAACACATCGTTAAACTTGTTAACAAATATGGGTAAGAAAGTAACCACCTATATGAGTGATAAAGTTGTAGTAATACCTTTAGATGTAGATAATGAAGTGTTAAGTAATGTGAAAGAAATTATTTATAGAGTTGAAGCATTTGGTATTGATAAAATAGTTATTGATATACCCTTAAGACCTCCCATGCTTGGTTTAAGTAAATCGCTATGTAGGTATGCCCAAGTGAGATCAAAAATAAATAACCCCATGCTGATGGGGTTATCAAATGTTTATGAACTCATTGATGTTGACTGCCATGGTGTGATAGCTCTACTAGAGGCTTTAGCCTTTGAATTAGGTGTGTCAAATCTACTTTTAACAGAAGAGAGTACCAAAGCACGTGGATGTATTGAGGAAGGTAGTAGAGCTCGTGAGATGATGTATAGAGCATTTCTACGTAGATCACCACCTATAGATTTAGGTATTGATATGTTAATAATTAAGAGTAAAAAACTTGAGATTGTAAGGCCACCCAGAATTGAGCATGGGGAAATCATTGAAGTTAGAGATTTTATACCTCCACATCTTGATAGGAGGTACTATGTTAAGATTTATGTTGATCATAATAATAATGAGATTGTAGTTGATGTATATAACGCTTTAAGTAACACCATAGTTAAGAGGTTTAAAGGCACTACTGCATTAAGTCTTGGAAGGGTCATAGTTAAGTCGTTAAAGTTAAGTAATGAACATGCATTATATTTAGGTTACGAATTAAGTAAGGCTGAGATAGCCTTAAAGCTTGGGAAGAATTACATTCAGGATGAGTCACTAATCAAATTATAACTAATTTATTTAGATAAGTAGGAAGCAAATTAAAGATTTAGTAAAGTATAGCTTACCATAGTAAAATTTTAAATAGGTAAGCGTGCATAGATTGGTCAGGTGTTTCCGTATGAGTGCTTCTCGTAGGTTAGCAGTTGCCAGGAAGGTAGTGGGAAGAAAAGTAGTTAAGGGTAAGGTTTATACCTATGAGTACTATACATTACCATTAAACCTATACCTACCTAAGAGTATGGTGGAGAAGTGGGGTACTGAATATATTGTTGAGCGTAGAGAAGATGAAGGAGTAATCATAATTAAATCTAAGAAAGCTGTTGAAACAAGCAGTTAATGATGGGTTCTAAAAAGATAGTAAGACCCTTAATAATAACAGTAAGTAATGAAGATAGCATCTCATATGTAAGGAGTGAGAAGGCTAAAGACATAATAACTGAGGTACTCTACGCTCTATTACAATTAATACCTCAAGGTTACGTAACAACGTATAAGGAGCTTAGTTTAATCTTAGGTATAAGCCCTAGATATGTTGGTAAATTATTAAGCTTAAATAAATCACCAATAGTGATACCTTGTCATAGAGTAGTTAGGAGTAATGGGGATGTTGGTGGCTATACAATTAACAAGAAAATAAATATTGAATTTAAAATTAGACTGTTAACTCTTGAAGGAGTTAAAGTGAAGGGTAATAGAGTAGCTAAGGATAGAATAGCGAGTTTAAGACAACTCATTAGATAGTTAATCCCACCTTTATACTTCTTAAGTAATTAATGTTAATAATGGCTGATTAGCTTAGATACTTTAGGAGAGGCAATGCCTAGACTTTGGGAGAGTAGATACTGGAGTGTTGTTAGACCTGATGCTGTCTATATATGGAACTCTAAGAAAGTTAAGGATAAACTCTCATGGTATTACAGAGTCATGAACGATGAAGCTCCAGCTAAGTTCCTGATAGCACGGAAGGTTGGCAGTAATGATATTGACTTAAAGAACTTAAGCCTTGAGGAATTATGGAGGCTTCATGATTCGCTTAAAACTGATTTTCAGAAAGTACTCGATAAGGCGAGAATTGGGAGATTATGTCTTAAAGAAGTTAAGGAAATGGAAGAGTCTAAAACTTCATTCCTAGATGTTAAGATAGAGATAGCAAATCGTATACTTAAAGAGTGTAGATTTTGTGAGTGGAGATGCGGAGTTAACAGGCATGAGAAGAAGGGTGTTTGTAGGCTCGGTGTCAAGTCTTACGTCACTACATATTTCTTGCACTTAGGTGAGGAAGCACCATTAGTCCCGAGTGGCACTATCTTTTATGGTAGCTGTAACTTTAGATGCGTATATTGTCAAAATTATGATATTTCTCAATTAGATCCATATTCAGGTATTGTTGTGGGTCCTAAGGAACTAGCAAGTATTCAGGAATATCTTAGGCTTGAAGGTGCTAGGAATATAAACCATGTTGGTGGAGATCCAACACCAAACATACATAACATTCTTGCATCACTTAAGTACGTAAATATTAACGTACCTCAATTATGGAATAGCAACATGTACTTAACCCTGGAATCACTTAAGTTACTTATCGATGTCATAGATATATGGCTACCTGACTTTAAGTATGGCAATAATAAGTGTGCATTAAGGCTTTCAGCAATCAAGAATTACTTTGAAATCATAACTAGAAACTTGAAAATTATTTGCCAGAGTGGGGACCCCATAATAATTAGGCATCTAGTACTGCCTAACCATATAGAGTGCTGTACTAAACCTGTACTTAAGTGGATATCATGTAATTGTGAAGTGGCGTTAGTTAATATAATGGATCAGTATAGACCTGAATTTTGGGTAGCTAGATATCCACAGAGATACCCAGACATAGCTAGGCGGCCCACATATGATGAAATCAATGAAGCATACACCTATGCTGATAAGTTAGGTATAGATTATAGAGAGGTAAGTTGAAAGTCAGCGCAGCTCAGCTTAATCATCACTCATAGTCCGGCACTCATCATTCAGGAGAAATATTATATTAAGGATTAAAAATTATGTTAGCAAGGACTAATACGAGATTAAGTCCTCTTAAGTTCCATGTTACTTCTTAGAGTTACTATTAAACCTTCCACCATATATTATTAATAAGTTGCTTAACTCTATGATAGTGGGTGCGATATTACGGTTAAGGAGAACATTATTGATGAGAGGTTTGAAGGAAAATCCATAAAAGTTAAGGTGTTGGGCCGAGACGACCCTATTGAAGGTGTAGTAGATGAGGTAGCTAAGTACGAGATAGGCGTTAGTGTAAGGGGAACTCCAGTAATAATCTTCAGACATGCAATACTCTATGTGGAGACTGAAGCACCTGAAATTCACGGATATGGTTCAGGTGAGTTAGAAGATACCGTATTAACGTCCGATCTCGTAGGTGAAAATGTTGAAGTACACCTTATTAATGGCTATAAGCTTGGGGGCAAGCTCATGAAGGTGTCTAGATATGAAATAGGCATTAGAGGTAAGGAAACAACATTCATAATACCTAAGTCAAGTATATCTTACATAGTGTTTAAGTAACTGCAACTACTGCTTAAGTTCATCATGCCCGAGCAGCTTAAACTTTATGAGCTTAACTTCAGTGCTCTCACTTATTCTCTTACCATATATCTTCCTTAATGCCTCAACTAGCTCCTCCTTACTTAAAAATCCATCCTTTTTAGCATCCTCATCAGTTAGATCTTTAATTTCCTTAACCTCTACATCCTCTATTATGGCAGTACCTATCTTTATATTACCAGCTCTTATCTCAACTATATCACCTTTTTTAAGACTTGACGTTAATCTTATGGTAGATGACTTTCTACCTTCTAAAATGTCGGCACCGTATCTCTGCTTAAAGATTAACTTCTTAATCTTAGTCATGACTTACCCTAAAGTTATCTAAGTATAGGGTCTATAAATTATTTAGTAATTCTTCAGAGATGAATTCTTAAAGCAACATCTGAATTTAGGTTAATTTATCTTTACTAAACTCCTTAAATCTACTAGCTCTATAGCTTTCTATTATACTTTCTAATTTCTCTTCAGTTAGCTCTTGCTCCTTTCTCTTTTTTAATTCAAGCTCCTGAATATACTTCTTAATTTTCACCAATTCTTTAATATCCTCATTACTCACTAAGATAATATCCCTATATGTGCCGTGAACGTTACTAACAGTCTTAATAGGTAATAGGTAATGTTCCCTTAAGCATTCAGCTAAATCATTAAGTCCTTGTGATATGAGAACGCCTGTCTTAACACTCTTTAATTTATTGATTATGTCAGTATCGATGTTATTACAAGAGATACCTTTGGGTAGGTCAACATATATTACATCATCAGTGATTTCTTTAAGTTTGCTAATGTCACTTAATCTAACTATCTTAACGATCCTTACCTTACCACAGCTAATGTCATGTAATAGATTATGTACTTTAAGTAATGACTCCTTAAGTTTCTCATTCTCATTTCTTAATTCTTCAACGTATTTAGCTAAATTATTCAGCCTATGAATTAACTCATTAATTTTCCTATCACGGAATACATCCTTACTTAGTTCAGAAACTGTAATGTTTAGTTTGTACTCGTAATCTCTTAATTTGCTTTCTAATTCTCTAATCCTTTCCCTTAAGAATACGTTCTCCTTCTCAAGTTCATTTATTTTCTCACTTAACTGCTTTATCTTCCTTTCCTTGTCTCTAACCTCATCTCTCTTACTTAATGCCTCAGAGATGAGTTCCTTCAGTACCTCATGCCTTACCTCACTACTTTTACCTCTACTTTCCCTTTCAATGTTATACATTATGATGTCTTCAATAATTTTGCTTAATGGTTCATTCTTAATTAACTTTAGCTTATATTCCTGCAAGTTTCTTACTTTAAGACCCATTAATGTAATCCTCTCTTGAAGCTTATTCATTTTCTGCTCAAAACTCTTATATGCTTTAAGTGCTGCCGCCAATGCGTCTCTTTCATGACTATTTCTTATAGTAATGCCATACTTTTGTACGTAATCCTTAACTATAAGTTCCTTCTCAGCCGTACTTAATGAGTGAGGCGGTATATATAGTTGGGCGTTAAGTGCAGCAGCTAGTTTCTTAACTACATCAGGTACCGGGGTCTTGTCTGTGGCGATAATTGTCGCTATACCGAATCGTGAAATTATTGATAGTACCTCACTTCTATCTAATTCTTTACCTGATGTTATGAATACAGGTCTTGAGTCCAGGTCTATTATTGCTAATCCTGACTCTATTCCTGGATCGTAACCTACTATTAAATACCTCTTACTTTCGGTGCTTTTACTTAGCTTTATGAATTTACTATTTATTACAGGCTTTATAATTACTTTGACATCATAACCTCTTAATCTACTTATAACTCCGTAGAGCTTCTCTCTATTCACATACACCGTAAAGACTGCTCTATCAATGCCTCCCATACTCCTTCTAATGGTTAAATCATAATCTATTCTATGTTTATCGAGTTCCTCCTTAATTTTCTTTACAACCCTTGCTACGGCAGCACGCATATTTCTTTGATACTTATCAGAACGTGATCCTCCAGCAAAACCCCCACGACCCTTACTAACTATGATTTTTACTTTCTTCTCATATAGCTCCAGCTTCCTACCAAAACCCTTACTAGCAAGTAAAGCTAATGCTATAGCCGTTCTCATAGGATTAAGTTTATGTAACTGATCTATGCTTATACCAGCTTTACTTATAAGTTCATTAACACTTGCGAATCTACTCTCATCTAAAGTTACCTGGACAATATCAAGGTCTGGTGGCAGTAATTTTAATACCTTAACCATATTTCTGCTACTACCACCTAACTCATATATATTGTCCGTAGCTAATATCGCAGGTCTATACTCCCAAAGAATCCTTATCAATTTACTTAAACTGGTCTCATCAACTTTAACAACATTTCCATCCTTAACTATAGCTATAGCATAGACATAATCCTTTAAGGATTCACCACCGGATTTTATTATATCTACGCCTATAGTTGCCTTGTTAGAGCTCATTAATTACCCCCTTAACATATTTGAGAGCTTCATCACCATCAATATTGACTCCATATTTACGTTTAAAGAACTTAACTATGTACTCAACATCCCTCTTGAGATACATCTCATGAGCTGGGTCGTCTTTGTATAAGTATTGGGGCCAATCAATAATGTACGGTATCTCCTCCTTAACTTCAACTAGTACGTTATATTCACTTAAATCACCATGAATTACACCTAGATTAATGAATGCCGCACGTAAAGCATGCAATATTCTCTTTAATATAGATTCAGGGTCACGCGCATCCTTATACCTATAGAGTTCTATTCCTTCTATATAGTCAATAACTACCGCATGTTTACTCCAACCCCTAACCTTAGGTACGTATGGTGTATGATTAATTAGGTCTTTTAATGCCTTAAACTCCCTCTCCGCTGCCACCATAGACCTTATCATCCAGTTACGTTCATCAGTTAGATAAGATCTAACTTTAGCTACCTTCTGAAAACTTATCCTCCCTATCTTATAGAACTTCACAGCCAACAAGTTCCCTTCCTTATCTTTAGCAATATATATTTCACTCTCCTTACCCATACCTATTTTATCACCTAAATAAGCAATAATGTCCTTCCTAACTAGGTCTCTCAATGCAATACAGTCTAGGCCTAAGTACGTTAGTCTATAGCCATGAAAAGGTGTCAGCGATCTCTTGATAACCTTCAGCTTATGTAGCTTTCTTAATTTATTAGCTAACTCTCTTGGTGGAAGGATAATTCTCCTTTCTATTATATCTAACGGTATGTACTCATACTTGTTAAGCAATCTTTCAAATAAGCTAAGTATCTTAAAGTCTGTACTATCTAACTGTCTATATATTTCAGCAAGTAACATGTCTAGCTAAACTACAGATTTAGAACTTATATAGCTTTAACTCTTAATAAGGGTGAAAAAGTTCAGCCACCGACCTTTCATCATTAATCAGACCCGGTTTCACTCATCATTAATTGCTGGGTTAAAACAGCATCACTTTACCTTCAACTATCACTTTAGTTAATTCAGTCACCTTATCTAGTTCTTCATTAATTATTCCTTCAATATCTGATTTAAGTGCTGAGAACGATGCATCTTCATCCGGTATTATTTTAGCTACAGCTGCTTGCGGTTCATTAATAGGGTGTCCTATCTGTGATAGTAATTCTACATAGACTTCCTTAACTTTCGGTACTTCCTTAATAATTCTGTTAGCTATTTTGGAAGCAAGAACGTTATATAGCTTACCAACATGGCTAACAGGATTCTTACCAGCAGTTGCTTCAAGACTCATAGGTCTTAAGGGTGTTATTAGACCATTAGCTCTATTACCTCTACCCGTCATACCATCATCCCCATGTTCAGCTGATGTACCTGTAACAGTTATGTATACAATTTTCTTATCAGGTTTATCAGCTGTATTTAGTTGAACTTCAACATCATATTCAGGAGCTATTCTTGCTGCTAAATCCTTGATCTTATTCATTACTTCCTCCTTAACTGATAGATAATGACTTACATCAGGTATTAATGAAGATATCATAGCAGCAGCTACGGTTAATCTAATTTTCTTACCGATTCTAAGTCCCATCACTTTAACGTCTTCACCAACCTCAGGTATACGTGTTTTTAAGTCTCTTGAATTCAGGAAGCGTTCAGTCTCTAAGACAAGTCTCTCTAAGTCAGTTAATGGTGCGAAGCCAACACCAAGACTTGTATCATTAGCTAGCGGCACTTTCTTAAGGCCAAGCTCATATACTCCTACGAGATCAGAACTACCGCTTCTTATCATATAATCTATAACAACATGTCTATCAGAATCCAGGAATCTAAAGTTTCTCTTGATCCACATCTTCACAGCATTAATGATCAGTATACCTACAGGAACTCTTTCAACACTTCCATCACTCTTAATGACATACTCTGTAGCTCTTCCGGAAACAATTATGTATATAGGGTGAAGAACCTCACCACCACCAAAGACCGGTCTCGCTTGCCCACCAACTAGGAGTACTTTATCTAAGTTATGATGAAGTATGACACCATACTTCTCAAGGTAATATTTCGATAACTCAACACTGGAGGCCTCAGCTGCTGCATCAGCTATATAATCAGGATGACCTAATCCCTTCCTCTCTACTAGTTCTATATATTGATCTGAAACAGGTTTTCTCTCTATCTTCTCTACATAGATATTTTTAGGCATAGCTACTACCTAAGTGTGTAGAGGTGCAAATAGATTAAAAGTTTAGCTTATATACTAACGTAAACAATTCATTGACGCAATTCAATAGGGAACAATACGTAAGTTTGAAGTTTTAACTCTGAAATTAATTTTACTCTGATCATGATTTCTTGCTATAATTAATTACTATGTAAAGGATCTGACTTCCTCTAATGAGTACAGTACCGTATCTAGCTATAGGTTCCTCACTATCACCTCTTAATTCTTCACAATCAACCATTACTACGTTCATTGTTGAATCAGTCATTATTAATCTACCTAAATATGCGTTTCCATCCTTTATTTTAACAAGTACATCCCTATTTATTGCCGACCTTAACGTCCTTAGAGGACTTTCTATTCTAGCTGGTAACATAAACCTTACCTTAATGTACTTTGTCAGCAATTATATAAGCTTTAATTACCAATAATTTTATGTAGTTCACTTAAAGCATTAATTATATTTACCTCTAGATGAAACATCAATAAGGGTAGGTGAGATTCTGTGAGCATGGAGGAAAGCAGGATAACGATAGGTAATAAGCCTATACTGGATTATATAGTATCGATAGCAATATTATTTAATCAGGGAGTCAAGAGGATAGTGATAAGAGGTAAAGGGGATAATATATCGAAGGCTGTTGCTGTATACAATGCTATAAAAGAAAGAATGGGTGATGCTGTAAAGCTTAATGATGTGAGGATAGGTAGTGAAAATAGGAAAGGAAAACTTACATCATTTATTGAGATAGTAATTGAAAGAATAATGTAGTTTACGCATTTACATATTCATTACTTGATTCAATTAATGCAGCTTGAGACCTTCCTACCATTAATACTTGAGTTAACTTAATACCTACTAAATCACTGTATACTAGAAGTAGAGCTTCATCTCTACTTAACTTACCTACCTTAACGTAATCTAATATAGTTTCTAATTCTCTAGTCAATGAAGTACTTACTAATTCAGGATAGTTACTCTCTAAGAATCTTATAACTTGAATGCCCAGCTTTGTAGGTATAGCCTTAAGCCTCCTCTTAGAAAGCACTATATAGCCATGTCTTAAATTGTTTTCTATTGCCTTAGCATAGGTACTAGGCCTACCTATATCTTGCTCTCTCATTAATCTTACTAAATCAGAAACCGTATATAGAGGAGATTTTGATGCCCTAATTACCTTTACATCTTCCGGATCGGGTTTTAAGATAATTTCAGATTTATCTCTAACGAATTCCATTAAGCTTAATTGATCGACTACAGTAAAGCCTTGTTTTATAATTTTGATAGGCACCTCTACTCTAGCTATCTTTAACTTATCTACATAGACATCAGCTATAATGTATTTAATGAGGGAAGGCCTCATTTGACTTGCAATAAACCTTTTGAAGATTAGACTATAAAGTTGTTTATGATATGGAGTGACATTAGTTTGAATGAGTGAATGCATAAACGTCTCAACATTTTCCTCAGGTTTTGTCGGCCTTATGCATTCATGCGTACCTTTCTCTCCCCACGATCTAGGTGTGAAGTAGTCTATGAGACCTTTACTAATGAGAAACTCCTTTGCTACTTCTACACCAACACTTGAGACGTGAGTACTATCTGTCCTGTGATACGTTATTAGACCTAGCTCGAAAAGATCTTGAGCAATCTTCATAACTTTGGCTGGTGGTATCTTAAGTATTCTTGATGCATCACTTAGTAATGTGTCTGTCGTGTATGGTGGCTTAGGATGTATCTCTCTAATCTCTTCACTTACTCTAACAACTCGTATACCATGCTTATTAATCATTTCAGCTAGCTTCTTCGCATCTTCGATACTTTTTGTGAAGTACTTTATCTTTAAATCACCAATCCGCACTAGCACTAGGTAACCTCTATCCCTTAAGTATTCTACATATCTATCAATTACCCATTTAAGTACTGGAGTCTGAACTCTACCCCCGCCGAGCCAGTACATACTAAACTCCTTCTTCAAGACATTGCTTATCTCAAAACCTATCAATCTATCATCAACTCTTCTTACTATTTGTGCATTAACACTACCTAAGTTTATCCTTCGAGGGTTCTGTAATGCTCTAATGAATTCATTCTTAGTGATCTCATGAAATTCTATGCGATAAAACTTATCAATATAAGGTCTTAAAGTCAGAAATACGTCATAAGCTATCTTCTCTCCTTCCTCATCAGGATCTGTTGCTAGAATTACTTCGTCAGTTTCTTGAGCTAGTTTTCTTAATGCATTAACTATTAATCGACTGTCTCTTATACGAATAGAACCACATTTAGGACATTTAGAAAGTTCATCAGTAAATTGATGACCACATTCCCTACACTTCTTTATCGTAGTGTATATGGGTACTAGCGTATCGTTAACCAATCTAATGCCGTAAATACCTTCATCAACAACTAAATCATATATGTGGCCAAGTGTTGGTGCTATAGTTGCTATAAGCACTGAATTATTTAATGTTATGACTGTTTCATAGGCTATGTAGTCCCCTAAGTACCTCTTGCCAGGTGTTCCAAACATTTTAGCTATAGTTCTAGCCTTAGTTGGTGACTCAACTACTATTAATACAGATTTTATGGTGCTTGCCTCGGTACCGCTAAACTCTTCATTCCTACTCTTAACCTGTAAGTCCTGAATTTCTTTAAGGTTAATGTCCTTTAATCTTAAAGGTGAATACTTTAATACATAATACTTGAGTCTTCTCGTGAATATATTGAGTAGATCATGATCATCATAAAGTAGTATTACAAGACCTAATGTCATGTGTCTATTCAGCAACCTACTACATCTACCTGAAGCCTGTAAGTAGGTCATCACATCTGGTATTAATAAGTAGCACTTATTATCACGCTTTATAATTATTGAGTCCTCAAGGACTAATTTACTCTTTCTACTAACGTAATCGGATATGAACCTTTTTACCCTATTCTCCACTTTAAGCACTAGTCTAACTAAGTCACCTAATGGGGGGTTTAGTTCGATTCCCTTCTTTATACTCACGGTTATTGCTTTGATTTTTGAAGGACTTAACTTACTTAATGCTCTAATTAAGTTCTTCTCCTCATCATTTAGGGTGTACGAATATTGCTGTAATTGCTGAAGGACTCTGACAAGTCTTAATGGGTTGTTAAGAGCATTATCTAAAGGTATCATAAATTTAGGTATGCCTATGAAGATTACGTTATATATTCTCTTAGGCTCATCAATACCTCTAGTTAATATTCCATAATATGTTGATATACCTATTAAAACGTTTATCTCTTCTCTTCTTAACTTATCTATTGATCTTCTGTTCTTAGCTATTTCCGCCTTGATACCTTTCTTTAATAATTCTTGCTCTACCTCCTCAGCTTTTCTCATACCTAGGTCTTTGCTAACAAAGATTAAAGTACCACCTATGAGCTTAGATATGAGATTAGTTAGGTCAATGCTATCTATGGGTTCTACAACTTCAACTAGGTTTCTCATATAATCAAGAATTGAACCTATTTCAAACCTTAAGAGCTCCCTAAGTATTTTAGCTCTAGAACTACGTGCCCTACCCGTTGCAGTAGCTATTAATAATTGGCCTATATTGTCATAGTTCATACTCTTGGTTAGCTCTAATTCAGCTTCGTAGAGCCTTTCTTGAACTTCCTTCAGTTTATCATCCTTACCTAACACTTTATAAAATGCGAGTTCCTGCTTTAGATTGATTATCTTAAAAGCTAGCTTAATTGCATTATCGCTTATTCCTAATAACTTTAAAATTAAATTTAGAATGCTTGATGATTTCATCAATGCGTCAAAGTCATCAACTATCACTAAATCAAAACGCTTATCATTAAATAATTCTTTATTCTTATGTATGAAGGCATGTGTTGTAATAACTATTAAACCTTTATTTAATGCGTCATATGAATTACTCAGTATAGACTTCTTAAACTCTTGTGATGCCATGATCGCGATATCTAAGTCCTTCTTTAGGTTGTTTAACGATGTTGCCAATTGATTTAGTAATTCAGTAGTAGGCACTATGTAGAGAACTTTATGGTTTCTTGAAGCTTTAAACAAAGCATAAACCTGTAATAGCGTTGTCTTACCAACTCCTGTTGGTGCTATTAATGCGAAAGACTCACCACTAAGCATTCTTTTAGCCCATGATCTTTGAATAGACCATAGCTCCTTACCAAGAATCTTCTTAAAGAAGTATTCAAATTCCTTTAACTCATCCTCTAGTAAGAAGAGGCTCAACATTCCTTTAACCTTATTAAGTGATTGCATAGTTTTTCTTAAATTACTCCTTGTACTTACGTATCTAATATACTCATTAGGTATACAGTTATGACAGGGTAGACCCCTTCTAAGTCTATCTTCATGAATGGGACCATCACAATTAGGGCATAGGTTCCTAATAATCATATTCCTTAATACCGATTACTCTCTTAGTTATAGGTCATAGACTTATAAGAGCTCCACCTCATTAATTAAGTTTACCCACTTTACTACGGTGGTATCAGTATGGTTATTGCTATTATAAGCCCACAATAATCAATATTTCCTTATTAATAGCAATCTGCGCCTATTATGTGGAAAATCCCTTATCATTTGAATAATAAAGAGAAATAGGCATACATGCTATTATACTCATCATACTTTTAAGAATATTGAAAGGCATGGAAAAACCTATTGAAAAGTACAGGATGAGTAGAAGAAAAGTAAAGCTTTAGCTTAAAGCTTTTACCTTTTAAATTATTAGAGGTAAAACTGATAGATTATTCACGGATTAGAGTGTTAGGTATGAGGAGGAAGTATATATTCATAACTGGGGGTGTGCTCTCAGGTCTTGGTAAGGGTGTAACAGCAGCTTCAACAGCACTACTTCTCCAATCTATGGGCTATAATGTAACGGTCATCAAGATAGATCCGTATGTAAACGTTGATGCTGGAACTATGAATCCTTACATGCATGGTGAAGTATTCGTTACTGAGGATGGTGGCGAAACCGACCTAGATCTAGGGCATTACGAAAGATTTCTTAATAAGAATCTAAGTAAGAAGAATAATATAACAACAGGTAAGGTCTATTTGACGGTTATAGAGAGGGAGAGAAGAGGAGACTATTTAGGCCAGACGGTTCAGATAATACCGCACATAACCGATGAAATAAAAAGAGAGATTAAAGAAGTATCTGGTGAGCAAGGTAGTGACGTAACTGTTGTAGAGATTGGTGGTACTGTAGGAGATATCGAGAGTTTACCATTCCTTGAAGCAGCTAGACAAATGAGACTTGAGGAAGGTAGGGAAAATACATTATTTATCCATGTTGTACTGGTTCCTAAGTTATCGACAACAGGTGAACAAAAAACTAAGCCAGCACAGCATAGCATCCAAGAATTAAGACGTATAGGTATCCAACCTGACATAATTATTGCTAGATCTATTGAACCGTTAACTAAGGAGTCAAAATATAAATTATCATTATATGGTAACGTTCCTGAAGAAGCCGTAATAAGTAACTATGATGTTGAAACAATATATGAAGTACCTTTAATATTGAAGTACCAAAATTACCATAGACTAATAGCTAAAATGCTTAGTTTAGAGTTTAGAGAACCTGAACTAGATGACTGGATAGCTTTCATAAACAAGTTGAAGAATCCTAAATATGTATCTACAATTGCCATGATAGGGAAATATACAAAGCTACGTGATAGTTACTTAAGCATTATTGAAGCATTAAAGCATGCATCAGCAGTTTATGGAGTTAAAACCATCCTTAAATGGATTGAAGCAACGGATATTGAACGAGGAAAGATAAGTGTGGAGGGTGTGCTTAATGATGTTGATGGAGCAATAATACTTCCAGGTTTTGGTGAAAGAGGTGTTGAAGGAAAGATTAAAGCAATAGAATATGTTAGGGAGAGAAACATACCTACTCTAGGTATATGTTTCGGACTTCAGTTGATGGTCGTTGAATTCGCAAGGAACGTTTTAGGACTTAAGGATGCTCACACTACTGAAGTTAATCCCAACACACCTCATCCGGTAGTTGATTTACTCTCAATGCAGAGAGGGGTGGTCTATAAGGGAGGAACCATGAGATTAGGTGCTCGACCCATATTCATAAAGAAAGACACACTTGCACATAAAATTTACGGTAAAGATGTAATCTATGAGAGACATAGACATAGATACCAAGTTAATCCTAAATATGTTGATAAGTTTGAGAGTAAAGGATTCATCGTTAGTGGTGTTGGCCGTGAAGGTTTTCCGGAAATAATGGAGTTAAAGTGGAATAAGTTCTACTTAGGCATACAGGCACATCCTGAGTTCAAGAGTAGACCGTTAGCTCCCTCACCAATATTTCTTGCCTTCATAAACTCCATGGATAAGAAAAGATTGCGAGTAAGTAGTACTTAAAAATTTTACAGTGATCTAAGAGTATAGGAATATATCTCTGTTCTTTAACTGCGTTAAGATTTAAATATGCGTATCATTAATCTTATAGGAAGTATCGTTATGGGTAAGTTTAAGGATTTACTTAAGGTCTCAAATACTAAGGTACTTCTATTAGGCAATGAAGCTATAGCTAGGGGAGCTATAGAAGCTGGTGTAGGTGTTGCTACAGCTTATCCGGGGACACCATCATCTGAAATTGTTGAATCACTTATGGAGGTTAAAGATGAATTAGGTATCTATGTCGAATGGAGCGTAAATGAGAAGGTCGCTTTTGAAATAGCTTATGCTGCAGCTATATCCGGTGTTCGTTCTTTAGTAGCTATGAAGCATGTAGGACTAAATGTTGCTGCTGATCCATTCATGAGTAGTGCATACACAGGTGTTGAGGAGGGTTTTGTCATAGTCAGCGCTGATGACCCAAGTATGTGGAGTAGTCAGAACGAGCAGGACAATAGAATTTATGGTTTACATGGGTATGTACCGGTATTCGAGACCACCATAGTGAGTGAGGTGAAAGACTTAACTAAATATCTTTTCGATTTCAGCTCTAAACATAAGCATCCAGTTTTACTTAGGTCAACAACTAGAATAAGCCATACAAGAGCTCCAATAATGTTGGGTGAAGTACCTAGAGAGTTTAAAATTAAGGGAGTTTTCAAAAAAGACATTAAGTACGTATTAACCCCAGCCAATGCCCGTAGGGATAAGTTAGCTATGCTTGAAAGATTCTCAAGAATAAGACAAGATGTCGAAAAGTTTCCATTTAACAAAATCGAAGGCTCAGGAAATAAAGTAATAATTGCTCCAGGTATAGCTTATTCATACGTAAAGGAGGTAATCGAAGAGCATAATTTAAACGATGTAATTGTGGTTAAATTAACGACTATATACCCAATACCATATAACATGATAGTCGATATTTTAAGAGATGTAAGTGCCGTAATGATAATTGAGGAGTTAGAGCCTGTAGTTGAGTATCAAGTTAAAGATCTAATAGTTAATGAGGGATTAAAAGTTAAGGTGTACGGTAAGGACATAACAGGACTTCCATATGAACTCAATTTAAATAGAGTTAAGAAATCCCTAGGTAAGTTCCTTAATGTGGAGATAAATGTAGGAAAGGATAACTTAGGACGGAAGCAACAATTAGAATTACCTGCTAGACCACCAACATTTTGTCCTGGATGTCCTTATAGACCTCTATTTTACGCTATAAAGATGTTCATAATTAGTAAGAAGTTAAATGCTGTAACACCTGGTGACATAGGATGCTACGCGTTAGCAAGTAATGAGCCATTCAAACTTCAGGATGTAGTTATAGAAATGGGTGGAAGCCTAGGTGTAGGTAATGGATTTTCTAAGGTACTCGATGATGTAGTTATAGCATTTATAGGTGATTCAACATTCTTCCATGCAGGTATACCTCCATTAATTAATGCTGTATTCAATAAGTCCAGGTTAATAGCTGTAATTCTTGATAATGAGGTAACTGCGATGACGGGACATCAACCATCACCTGCTAGTAAGGTACCTGGAAAGAAGAGAATATTAATTGAGGATGTAGCTAAAGGTGTTGGTGTAAGATTCGTTAAAGTTGTTGATCCTTTCAAGATAGATGTAGTGAAGAAGACACTAGAGGAAGCTATAGAGTTTACGAGGAAGGAGAACGAACCCGCAGTCATAGTTGTAAGGAGAAGATGTGCTTTAGAAGCATTCAGGGATATGCGCAGAGCCGGTGTTGAAATACCTATTCATGCAGTTGATAAGAATAAATGCATTGCTTGCGGGATATGTTATACCTGGTTTGGATGCCCGGCAATAACTCCTCTAACCGACGGTAAGGCAAGTATAGATCCGGGTCTTTGTATAGGTTGTGGTGCATGCGTTAATGTATGCCCTGTTAAGGCAATAAAGCCTGTCAAAACTTATAGACCCGAAGAATTAAGTAAGTATTGGTTTTAAGGTGATGGAATCATGACCTTAAACATAGTTGTTGTTGGTGTTGGAGGTCAAGGTATATTATCACTAGCGAGAGTAATTGGAGAAGCCGTATTAAATAGTTCGGACCTCAATGTGAGCATTGCAGAAACACACGGTCTTAGTCAAAGAGGGGGTTCAGTCATAACCCATATACGCATAGGTAAGGGCGTCTTTGCACCAACTATAGCTGAAGGTGATGCTGATGTAATGCTAGCTTTAGAACTCATTGAAGCTGCTAGATATTCTTCGTATTTAAAGTATAAGGAATCGATAGCCGTAATTGATGACAGATTAATTAGGCCATCACTTCCTAAGGTAAAGTTGCCGGATCGAGATGAATTAATTAAGCACATTCAGGATAGAACGTATAGGATGTTCATTCTTAAGGGATTTAATGAGGCATTAAAGAGAGGATCACCATTAAGTGCTAATATGGCACTCTTTGGATTCATATCATCAATCTTAGAGAGGCTCAGAGTTGTAAAGAATAAGGTGTCGTTAAAAATAGTCTCATCACTTGGCAGAAGTGAGAGAGTGATTAAAGTTAATAAAGAGCTCTATCTGATGGGGTATGAGAAAGCATCTAGGTTAGTAAGTAGCGATGTTCTAAGTTTACTTAAAAAGAGGCTACTGATTTAGATCTTAAAGTTTAGCATGTACTAAAGAACTTCTGTTTTTATCTTAATTTCCTACTCTCTATAACTATCATTGTGGTAGTTCCTCTAACTTGAGGTATACGTCTAATTCTATTAATGACTAATCGTCTTAACTCTTCATGGCTTTCAGCTTCAACCAATGCAACGATATCATACATACCATATACTTCATAAATCTCCTTAACACCCTCAACCTTAGCTAATGCATCCATAACCTCACTTTCACTTCCTGTCTCGGTTGTTATTAATACTATTGCTAGGGGCATGGACGCTCAATTATTAATGTATTAAGTAAAGTTAATAAGTATTGCTTCATAAATCAGCCGCCTGGTTACACTTCACCAATCCGATCTTACGAGGTTCATCATCACATAAAAATTACTAATAGAGGTAAAAAGTGCTAAACTAATGATTAAAGGAGATTAAATTTGAAAGTAGCAGAGAATTCAATTGTATTAGTACCGAGGTGGTCTTCTGAGCGTTTACCAGAGTTTTTAAGAGACTTACTTAAGCTTATAAATTACAAAGTCCAACATATGTACTTTGTGTTAAAACCTTCAGTAGTTAGTGTGAACTTAAGGGGTGTAAGAAGATTAGTTACAATACCTCCATCAGCAATAATAATAGATGAGTCAATACTAACCAGTACTGATGATAATGAAATTACAGATTTAGCTTTAAAGTACGGTATTAAAATCTTTAAGTTAAGTGAGGATTCGTGGGTTGAAGTTAAAAATAGCTTAACAACTAATGAAATATGTATTATGGGCCATGGTAAGATCAGTGAATTAGTACAAGAGCTAGATTTAAAATCATCACATGATACCTGCATCAATGAAGCTTCAACATGTTTAGTTATCGATGAAGGAGCTAATATTCATCTAGAAGAATATAAGAGATTACTGAATTATAAGCATGTAGCTATCTTAACAGGCCTTAGAAATATAGGACTAAGGGATGTTGAAGGTATAATCTCATCCTTATGGAGACACCATCCATTACTTTACGACTTAAATATATGGAATGTGAAAGTTCACATAAAGGTTGCTGATGTGAGTAATATTAAGGAAATCAAGCTTCTATCAAAGCCTCTAGTATTTCTTGATAATAATGTACTAGTGATGGAAGTTAGTTACAATAATTCAGTACTCTTTACATCATCATTACCTTTTAAAACATTGTTAATTAAGGCTCTCTTCTATGTATGTTAAGCTTTATCTTCATTACCTATAATTTCATCAAGGTTTAGCTCCTTCCTTCTCCTTGCTTGAAGCTCCTCTACTGTACCTTTAGTTATTATTTCGTATAGCGTAGCGACTTTATTATTTGCTGGTCTTAATAGTCTGCCTAACCGTTGTATAAACTGCCTCCTAGAACCTGTACCTGCAACAAGTATACCTACATTGGCATCAGGTATATCTAACCCTTCATCACCTAAAGTAGTGACTACTAAAACTCCTGATTTAGAATTTCTGAATCTTTCAAGTATTATCTTCCTGCGATCAGCAGGTAACTCACCTGTAAGTAGGTAACCATTAACTCTACGTGCTATTTCCTCAGCCAAATCAACGTAATGTGCGAAAACTATAATTTTACTACCATTCATTAATTCCTTCCTAATTATTTCTTCAACCTTTTCTATTTTAGATAATGACTTATGTATTAACTTACTAATTTCATTATGCAGTCTTAACGCTTCAATAGCTTTCTCATCACCTTGCCTTGCTAATTTTAAAATATCTTCAAATTTACTATAGCCAACTAATTTCCTATACTTACTCCTAAGCTCGTATAATCTTCTTCTCTCACTGGGTTTTAACTCTACCTTAATTGTGACAATTCTATAAGAAGCTAAATAACCCTGCTTAGCTAATTCTTGAGGAGACTTATAATATACTATACCGCCCATTAATGGGAAGAGTTCTACATGCTTACCATCCTCTCTATAAGGTGTTGCTGATAAACCCATCCTACTTAATATAGGCAATGATTCAGCTATGAACTTAAACTTCTCAGCAGGTAAGTGATGAACCTCATCCACGATAAGTAATGAATAATTCCTAGCAAACTTATCTATGTGTCTATAAGCTGTCTGATAAGTTGTTAGAGTTATAGGTGACAATCTTTTTTCACCACTATAATACATACCTATCATATATTCAGGTAAGTTAGTAAACTTCAATATGGCATTTTTCCATTGAATGAGCTGTTCTTTAGTATATGCGATGATTAATGTATGCTGCCTTAATAAACTTAGAGCTGCAATAGCTATTATGGTCTTTCCTGAGCCTGTAGGTAATGCAATTACACCCTTATTCCCATTCCTTACCCATGAATCTAAAGCTTCCTTCTGATAATCCCTTAACGTACCCTTAAATTTTAATTCATAGTTTAGTAGAATTTCACGTTCAAATCCAGTTTCGTCATTAACTTTAAATCCTAATGAAAGTAACTTATTAATTAATTCGTAATACTTGTAAGGTTTAGCTACAAATGTTTTAGAGCTCCTTTCATACTTAATTAGACCTTTAAGTTGACCTAATAGCTCACCTAAGTATATGTTAAACTTTAATATTAATGAGCCATTCCTATATTCGATATGTACTTCCTTCCCTAGGTTGAGTTTCTCCTCAAGGTATTCTATAAGTTTATCATCATATATTGCATTAACATTTTCAAGAATATCAATGACATCATCAATACTTAAATTCTTAGATAATATTGCATCAATGTTTAATTTAAATATTGACTCTCTACCCTCTCGTCCTACGTAATGAGCTATGTTTAAGAGCTTTCTAAAGTCTTCATCTTCAAGCCATCCTCTAACTTTAAATTGTAAGATTTTATCCCTGCTCATACCTTAAGGTTCACCTGGTCTTACTCTTCAATGAATTCCACAACTATCTTAACTTTGACTCTGCTTTCTGATAAAGCTGGGGGTTTTTCACCTAAATCCACAGCAAAAACCACGGGATTACCTAGACTATCATTAAACCTTACTTCAGCTACGTATGTCGTCTTACCTCCCTCACTTAGTGATTTGAGGATAGCCTCGTATAGTCTTGACAGAGCTATTTGAAATGATATAGGGTTGGCTAAATCTTGAGGATTAATTCTAACCTCAGCTAAGCTTCTCGCTATGCCTCTAATGACTTTCTCTATCCTCGCAATACCATAAAATTCCTTGGTGTAAACACTTTCACTCAATTTTCAACCCAGGAAGTATGTGGGTTTAAGCTTAATATATTAGTGCTTGCAGGAGAGGAAACACTTATAAGGGAGTCTTTAAGTATTATGAGCGAGAATATCGTAGTGAGGAAGTGAGGTGAGTTAGGAAATGTCATCATCACAGTCTCAAGCCCCAAGTCCCATCTCAAGTAATGTAGTACTAGTAGGTAAGAAGCCAGTAATGAACTACGTACTAGCAACACTAACACTACTAAACCAGGGAGTTAATGAAATCGTAGTTAAAGCTAGAGGTAGAGCCATAAGCAAGGCTGTAGACACTGTAGAAATAGTAAGGAGCAGATTCTTACCAGATAAGGTTGAGGTTAAGGACATTAAGATAGGTAGCCAGGTAGTAACTACAGCTGATGGAAGACAGACTAGAGTATCAACCATTGAAATAGTATTAGCTAAGAAAGAGTAAATAAGGTAAAGGGGCTACTAAAGCATTAATGATTTTTTAGATCCTAGTCGAATTAAACTTTAACATTTTAATACACCTTCCCAAAATAACTTCATGGTAGTAACTTATGGGTAAGTTACTCAATAGGATAATATCTAAGGGTACATTACTACAGGTAGCACTAGACTTCATAGAGCTCGATGACGCTATAAAGATAATGCGTGAACTTATTGACTTAAATGTAGATATATATGAAGCGGGAACACCATTAATAAAAAATTACGGTTTAAGAAACTTAGGTATCTTAAGGAGTATTGTGGGAAGCCAACCAATACTCCTAGCAGATACAAAGACTATGGATGTGGGTGCACTTGAAGCTGAGCTAGCTTATAGGAGTGGTTTTGACGCTATTACAGTACTCGGTAGTAGTGATAATGAAGTAATCAAATCAACACTTAAGAAGGCTAAGGAACTAGATATTGATGTAGTCATTGACACTATAGGTATAAGTGAGCATAACCTTGCAAGAAGGCTTGAAGAATTAAAGTCATTAAATGTAAACATAGTTAACATTCATACAGGCATTGATGTTCAAAGATTGAGGGGATTGAGGATCATAGATAGGTTGTGTGTTCTTAAAGATTTAATATCATCATTTAAGAGCAGCTTTAAATTCTCAGTCAGTGGTGGTATTAGACCTGATGATATACCTAAAATACTTGAGCTTGACGTTAGTATAATAGTTATAGGATCAGCTATAACTAAATCAGACAATCCTAGGGAAAGTACGAGAAAGGCACTACAATATTTGAGGAGCTAGACTTTAAAAATAATGATTTAAGCTATTTTAAGATTTAGGGAGTATAAGTGATAGCAGCATTGGTATTACTAATAGTTAGTATAGTTTTAGCAATTTTAGCTATAACAGGTTATGACAAGTACTTAACACTTAAAATTAAAGCAAAAATACTGAAAGAGAAATATAGGTACCAAAGCAATATCGATAAAATCATGGATTCGTATACAAGGTCAGTAATTAAAAAGGTGAAGCTATCACGTATTGGTAGTTACTTAGTTTTAACTATAGTTATGCGTGAAGGAGTAGGCGAAGAGGAGGTAAGCATCAGTGACTTAACTCCATTAATGCCCTTAGTATTGGAGGATAATGAAAATGAAAATATCAATGTGGCATAAAGAGTTTTTGCCAATTATCTCATGAAAAGCTTTTCGTATTCTCTAATGAATTTAACGCTATCCCTAACATCAACAAATAACTTAGATGCTTCCATTACATCCTCCTTACTAATTATGCTTCTACCGTTTCTTTGAGCAATTATCTGAGCAGGTCTGAGTAGTTGTACAGCATATCTAAGACTTCTCTCAACACCTAAATCAGTAAGAGCTTCTAGTGCTTCATCACTTAGTCTTACCTCTTCCTCATGAGCTCTAATTTTAATTATCTCTTTAATTTCATCTCTACTATAAGGCTTCATTCTAATAATTAATAGTCTATCTAGTAAGTCTAGGGGTATTCCATGAGGTGATTCGATATCCGTACCTCTAATCCTTGTAATACCTCTATTTGTTGCTAATATCAGTATGGGTGCGAACTCGTTCTCAAGTATCCTGGTTAAGAATGAGAATGCTTCTAAGTCTAGCATATGTGCGTCATCTATGAAGAGAACTCCAGGAACTATTTCTGCTTTCTTTTCTTCGAGCCACTTCCTTACCTGGTTATTAACTGTCTTCCTCACTTCCTCATCTATTTCTTTTTCAAGTTCTATACCTAGGAGTCCTGTAATTGATACTCTTTGGCTTGCAACATACATGTCTAAGTCATTTAACGTGAGTACTCTTACTATCTCCTTTTCTCTCAGAATTGATCCTCTAGGTAATTCTTCCTCAACTCTCCATAAGTCTATGTCATAGTATTTGGCCTTCTCAATACCTTTAACCCTGCCAACTTTATGAACAATACCTGTTTCTGCATCAATCCATATATGATCACCACGACGAACTCTAAGTTGAACTAGTTGAGCAGTAATTTCCTCACCAACAGTGTATGTCCTAGTTTCATCCTTAGTCATCAACGTTATTTTAGCACCCTTAGGTACCCTGATGTATGGGTTGAAGGGATGTCTCGTGTAGGCTATTTTTATATCTTTAACTACGCCCTCATAAACCTTCCTTACTTCCTTAATCCTAATGCCTGTAGCTCTTCTTACAGCCCTCATTAGTATCTCTGTCTTTTTGACTTCAGCTGAGTATATCTCAGCACCATCAAGAGCCACAAAGGGGGTATCCTCACCTAACTCTCTAGCTATGGCTACAGCTAATGCTGTCTTACCAGTACCTGGTGGACCTACTAAGAGTATTCCTTTACCTGTCATTTTACCTTGTTTAATCATCTCAACAACAATACCAGCAGCTTTTCTAGCTTCTAGTTGGCCCACAAGACCATCCGCAATTGGCTGAGGCTCGCCATTTTCATCCAGTCCTAAGCCTCTAATATGGCTATGTAGTGTTACCATGTATCTCTCGATACTTGGAGTCTTAACCTCCCTAATCTCAGCACACATCACTCATACCCGTAATTTTAGTTATATAATTCATGATTTTTAAATCTCAATCTAAATAGGTAATGCTTAATAATGATTATAGATAGAGTCATACGGGTTACAGAATGTCTCAATCAAAAACCACAAAGGAGATAAAGATAGTTGCAAGACCTGTGGTAACAATTGATGCCGTTAAAAGGGATACAAGAAAATTAAAGCTTTTACATATAATTGATATGATAGGCCAAATCTCAGAGAAAGGACTAACACAGCTAATATATAAGCTGAGGAATGACAAGGGTATAGACTTAGAGTATAAGTTCTTCTCAATCGCTGGTGTACCCAATAGTAAGGAACTACTAGAGGATGTCAGAGTATTGCTCTACTTAGGACTGGTAGAGTCTGATCCCATAACAAGGAAATTGAGATTAACAAGCCTCGGTAAGGAATTCTTGGGCAGTGAAGGTGGTAAAGTGAGTAAGGAAGATCTTGATAATATAAGTAACGCGTTAGATGAGCTAAAAACCTATATCCAATCCCTTGATTCAGCGACAGAAATTGTGATAAGAGGTATGAGATCTCTAAGAGGTAGGCGAAGACGAAGAAGGTAAGAAGGTTATTTAGGTCTCACATCAACTCTACTCTTAACTTCCTGTGGAAGGACATCCCAATACTTTCGTATGAATTCTTCCTCCTTACTCTTGATTCTAGGATGCTTTCTTCTCGTGTCAGGATACATCCAAGGTATACTATCTATTATTGGATACCACCTACCACATTTGGGACATATGATAATCCCTGATATTATATCTATGCGTACACATTCAGCACAATTTAACTCCTCTCTATTAATTTCTTTAATGTATTTACTCTTGAGACCGCAATATAAATCACAGAATGGTGTTTGTACCTTAAATTTTTTGTCTAAAAGCTTCTTTTCGAAAACATATAACTTTAAAGGAAATTCTTTACACATAGGACAAGCAAGTAGGTTTAATAATGCGTACCTCAATGCCCTAACACCTCTTTAATAAACTTTAGAACATTATTAAGTATGTTATTGGCTTGTTGCTCGTTACTAGCTTCAACAAAGACTCTTAGTATAGGTTCCGTACCACTAGGTCTTACAAGTATCCAGTAATCTCTTTCAATTATTTTAACACCATCGATATCTATAATTCTAGACTTACTGTATAGCTCCTTAAGCTTATCTACAACTTTGGCTGCTTCCTCCCTACTCCTCATAGGTACTTTAGTCTTAACTATGTGCCTACTAGGTAGTTCATCAATGAGTTCGGTTAAGCTTTTTCTTATATAACTTAAGTATTCAAGCATTAATGCTATAGCCATGCCTCCGTCCCTTACAAACTGGTGAGGAGGATACATAAACCCTCCATTCTCCTCAAATCCGGCTATAGCTCCTATTTTCATCATAGTCCTAGCTATGGTTATACTACCTACCCTTGTCCATACAACCTCAACACCATACTTAGACAGCACTTCCTCAACTAACATACTTGATGAAACGGCTGTAACAACTCTCTTAGGACCTTTATCTCTTCTGTACTCAATAATGTGTTTACAAAGTAGTATAGCTGTTCTATCACCTGATAGAACTCTACCTTTTCCATCTATGAATATTGCCCTATCTCCATCTCCATCATGAGCTACCCCAAAATCCGCCTTCACAGATCTAACTACGCTCGATGTATAAACTAAGTTTTCAGGTGTTGGCTCGGGTTCCCTATTCGGTATATGTGAGAGCTCAGTATTTATTGTGATTAACTTCACGCCTAAATGTTTAAGTATTTTTGGTGAAGTTAGTGATGGGACATTATTAGCTCCATCAAGAACGACTCTAAAGCTTCTAGATCTAATCTTATCAATGTCAACGAGATCTACAACACCTCTAATATAATGTTCATTAACATCATCTACTTTCACGTAATCATTAGATAGTTGCTTCCACGGTACCCTTCTAAATCTCTCTTCATGATATATTTTCTCTATTTCCTTCTCGCCTTCTCTGTGTAGCTCAACACCATCAGATGCTATAACCTTTATACCACTATATTGTGGTGGATTATGTGATGCAGTTATCATTATCCCTCCATCAAATCCTCCAGTACTTTTTATGTAGTATTGAAGTGCTGGTGTCGGTGTTAAGCCTGCATAGTATACCTTGATGCCTGACGCTAATAAGCCCCCAATAACTATATGTGTTATGAAGTCATTACCTGCCCTAGCATCCCTACCTACAATGATTCTTGAACCTGGACCGAAATAAGAAGCTATTGCTAATGTGAGTCTAAGTACATTCTCAGGCGTCAAGAATTCATTAACAACTCCTCTAACACCATCGGTACCAAAGAGTCTAGGATAGCTCACTTATCTCACCATACTTACATAAGCAGGGATAACATAATTAATATTGTCCTCGAAGAAATCAATCTTAGAGGAAGAGCAACATGAAGGTATGGATTGACGTTCTAACATCAAAGCAAGCAACATTGTTTGGATACTTAGCTAGGGAATTATTAATGAGAGGCTTTAAAGTCATAGTAACTTGCCGTAAGTACGAGTATACTGAGGGAGGACTTAAAAGACTTGGTATAAACCCCATAGTTATCGGTAGTTATGCTGAAGGTGACGCTTATGATAAAGTAATGCATGATATCAATAGAATGAGTGAGCTACTTAAGATTGTGAAACGTGAGAAGCCTACCGTATTAATAGCTTATCCAAACCCATCAGCAGCTAGAATAGCTTTCGGTCTAGGTATCAAGTATATTGCAATAACTGATTCACCACATGCTGAAATACCTAGTAGATTATCATTACCGTTAGCAGATATCGTCATCACATCTAAGTGCATACCTCAAGCTGAGATATTAAGCTACTTATATGTAACAACAAAACTATATCAATACAACGGTGTTGATGAGATATCATGGCTAATTAGGAGTAAGCCTGATATTAACTACATAAGGACGTTAGGTCTGGAAGAGTTTAAATATGTAGTACTGAGACCTCATGAATCACTAGCAACATACTATAGAGGGCATAATGTATATATAGATATGGAGGAATTAATACAGTATCTGAATGGTGAAGGATATGACATAGTATTCCTACCAAGGTATAGTATGCATGAAGCCCTAGTTAAAAAGTTGTTGAAGCAAGGTCTTAAAGTTAAAGTAATTAGGGAGTATTATGATGGTGTTTCACTTACATATTACGCTCTTGCAGTTATAAGTGGCGGTGCCTCACTTGCTAGGGAGGCTGCCTTACTCCATACCGTAGGCATAACATACTTTCCTAAAAAGCTATACGTAAATGAATGCATTAAAAAATTTGGCTATCCTCTCTACGATGTGCATAACATGGATGATTTAAAGAGGGTGCTTAAAGCTATTGACATATATAAGTATAAGAAGAAGTCCTTTAGTAACATCCTACATGAGCTTAAATCAAGATTTGAGGATTTAATATCATTAATCATAAAAATACTAATTAACGAGGTCCGTGACTGATGCGTGCACCAATTCTCTACTCAGCATGGTATAGAAACTTCACTAGTTTTAATCTAGAAGGTGTAAGGGATTTCATAAATAAACTTAAGGATGCTCGATTTGATGGTATCGAGTTAAGTATTGATTACCCTCTATACTTTAAGGTAAAAACTCAAGAAATAATCGCGCATTACCTTAGACATGAAGGTTTATATTTAAGTATTCACTTACCTTGGCGTGATTTAGAATTAGCTTCACCTATAGAGGAAGTCAGGATCGCTTCACTTAACATTATATTGAAATGTATTGATGAATTATCTAAATTAGAGCCTAAATATTTTGTTCTTCACCTAACAACAGAACAGGATTTTTGTGGATACATGAATAGAGATTGCATAGCTTCTGCAAAGAGAAGTTTGGAGCAAATTATCGCGAAATGTAAAGATGTATCTATACCTTTACTTATTGAGACAACACACGATAAGTGCTGCAGTAATGAGGATACATTACCATACATTTTAACGGAGTTTAAGGATGTGCCGTATGTTGGTGTATGTCTAGATCCGGTACATCTTTTATCTAGAAGGATTAAGATGTGGGGTAGTAGTGAAGATGTGATTGAGGTTGTAAAGAGCTTACCACAAATAATTATCGATAAAATTGAAGCACTACACATACATAACTATAGACGTCTAAGTTACGGCTTGACTTATGTCCATCTAATCCCTGATGGTGACATGTTGAAGGACTTTATAGAAGTAATTAGGTACTTGAGCGGTAAGGTTAAAATAATGACTATTGAAGTATATAAAGATTTAAGTGGTAGAGACATAGACGTTAGTCAGTTAAGGCATGTAGTAATGATGTTAAAGGAGGGGATAACAGATCGTACTTAAGTTAGGTATTGATGAAGCTGGCCGTGGCCCTGTCATTGGTGATATGTTTGTTGCAGGTGTTATTATTAGCAATGATATCGAAGATAAACTTAGAAGTATTGGTGTTAAGGATAGTAAGCTATTAACTCCTAAGGCGCGAGCTAAGCTTTTCACATTAATATGTACGTATTCCCGTAGTATTATAGTTCTAAGAGTACCACCCAAAGATATCGATGAGTCAAACCTTAATGACTTATTTATCAAGGCTGTAAGTAATATAGTAAAAGTGGCATTCACTAATCCAAGGCTAGGAAGGGAAATAAGGGAAGTAGTAATTGATGCAACAAGTGGTAGTGCAAAATTAATAAAGGAAGTCAATAGCTTACTGAACAGGTTAGGTATCAATAAAGTGAATTTAGTGATTGAGAGTAAGGCTGATTTGAAATATACCGTTGTAAGTGCTGCCTCAATTGTAGCTAAGTATTTAAGAGATACCCATATTAGAATCCTTCATGAAATATATGGTGACTTTGGTAGTGGATATCCATCAGATCCGAAAACTAAGGCATGGTTATTAAAGCTTAAGGCACGTGAAATTCCACCAATTGTTAGGAAATCTTGGTCTACACTTAAGAAGCTCGGTATAAGGTATGTTAATGAGAATCAAACACTACTTAAATGGTTAAAAGGTAATAGAAGAGATTAAAGATTAGAGTCTTAAAATTAAATTATATACATGAGTGGCTTAGGATGCCAACTAATTTGCCAGCTGAAGCTAAAGCTAAATGGGCTAAGTACTTAGAGGCTAGAACTCTTGAGGAGAAACTTAAGGCTTTACAGGAATTTCTTTCTGCTGTACCCAAGCATAAAGGTACTGAAAATCTTAGGGCATGGGTTAGGAGGAAGATTTCAGAGCTTAGAGAGGAGATTGAGGAGAGGAGGTCAAGACGTACAGGTAGGGCACCATCATTCTTCATAGAGAAGGAAGGAGCCTCACAAGTAGTTATGTTGGGATTACCTAATTCAGGCAAGAGCTCACTATTGAGAGCCCTGACTAATGCTAAACCAGGTGTTAGTGACATACCCTTTACAACTAAGTATCCTATACCTGGCATGTTAAGGTTTGAAGATATACAGTTTCAACTGATTGAAGCTCCAGCCTTGACTAGAGGCGCGTCAAGAGGTAAGTTAATATGGGGTTCAAGAGTATTAGGTTTAGCAAGAAACGCTGATATGTTAATGTTAATAATAGACTTATCGAATAATCCGTTATCGCAACTTGATGTACTAATTAGTGAATTAGAAAACGTAGGTATAGTTATAAGGAGACCTAAAGGTCGTGTTGTAATAGAACGTTCAAAAGCCATGAGAGGAATCAAGGTAATAAGTTACGGTAAACTCATTAACGCTACTGTAAGCGATATTGTAAAACTACTCAATAGCTATAGAATATATAACGCTATTGTAAAGATCTTGGGTGAGGTTTCCTTAGATGATGTAGAGAAATCTGTGTTTGAAAATGTAACTTATAAACCCTCAATAATTGTGCTTAATAAAGCAGATCTTGTTGACAGGGAGTATATTGAGGAAGTACGTAATTACATCGCTACATTCCTCGGAGATGACATTAAAGTAATCGCAACTTCAGCTAAGACAGGTATGGGCTTGAGTGAAATACCTAAAGCAATATTTAATGTGGCAAATATCATTAGGGTATATACTAAAGAGCCTAATTCCTCTAAACCCTCACCAGAACCATTAATACTACCTAAAGGTTCACGAGTTGAGGATGCTATATTGAAAATAAGAGAGGAGTTTCTAAGGTATTTTAAATATGCTAAGATATGGGGTCCGTCAGCAAAATACCCTGGAGAGAGAGTAGGGCTTGATCATATCTTAGAGGATGGTGATGTAATAGAAATTAGAACTAAAATTAAAGGTATATAGCTCAAAAGTTAGTGTGTATTAATACATCTCCCTTTTAACTTCTCAGAGAGAATTCATTATTAGGTGATGAAGTGCCACGTAAGTCGTCATCAAGTAGATCTAGAAGTAGAAGGAAAAGGAAGAAGGAATCTGGGACTGCAACACAGGAGAAGACAAATAAGAAGACTACAAGAAGGACTAGAAGGAGAAGAGAGATAAACTTAGATGCATGGATAGAGAAACATATAGATGAATTCGTAAGCTCTACAAGTCTTGACTTACTTAATTTATCTCGTGAACAGTATATTGAAATATTAAAGGATATCATAATACAGCTCTACGGATCAACGAGTAGCTATACTAAAGTGGAAGTATTAGTAAAGAGGTTTCAGAGATACTCCGATAGAATATACCCTGTAATAGCTGCACGTATAGCTTCGCTACTTGATAAGTTGAGTGAGGATCAATTAGAATTTGTTATCCTTAATATAGGTGATGAGATATTAAGCTTAGCTAGTAAACTTTATGAGCATGCTAAAAGATTTGGCAGAGATGATCTCATAAATATACTTAAAACTAAGTGGTCAAATGCTTGGGTCAAAAGAAGAACAGAGATACTGCCAGCTGAGTGTCCTAAATGCGGCTTTAACGCATTAATGCCTGACTTAACATGTCTCGTATGTAATTCAGTAATTAACGATAAGACCTTCAAGGAATTCATAAAATTTACTAATGGTTTAAAGGAGTTAATATCAATATTATCTTGCGATGAACTAAGAGAAATTATGAAGAGAGGTTACGTATTAGTAAATGGACTAGGTCTTAAGTCCCCTAATAGTGAAAGATTACCCATCGATATAGAGATTTACCTTACCAATAAAGAAATGGAATTAGTTAAAGGAATGTACAAAGATAGGTGTGAGGGTATAATGTAATGAAGTTCCTGAGAACCATAGATGAAGCACGAAAGTTCGTATATCTAAATAAGGTGGCATTACTTGCAATCATGAATTTAGAGTTGGAGCTAAGTAAGATCATATATGTAGTTCTAAGAAAACTTGAGAAAATCTCTAAAGAGAGAATATCCTACGCAATACTGCTTATAGATAATGAGTCACCACCAATAATAACACTATTTATCAATGGTAGACAGGTTTTTGAGCAAAGTGATTATTTTGGCAATGAAAAGAAGGATTTACAAGCATTAAAGTGGGGGATTAGGGAGGCACTCAAAGATTGGGGTATTGAGCCACCATTTTAAACTTCAAGTCTATCAAGTCTCTCCTCACGTAGTAACATCCTTAACTTACTAATTAGTTCCTCATAGTTTTTATTATTCAAACCTTCAGCTAAAATACTGAAAAGTTCCATTACATAGGGGTTTAACTGATTAGGTCCTTCAAGTATTTCCTCCCTAATCCTATCAAAGTACTTACTTAACTCATCAGTCTTCACTAGATTAAGCTTCCAAAGTAATGCAGCATAACCTACTAGTATAGCCATGTAGAAATTAGCTCTATCAATATCCATCTCATCCTCAACAAGCTTTGTGTAAAATTCTAATACTTTAGATAGTTCTGGCAGCAATGAACCTCACCACCTCAGTATAGCTTAAGACAGGTTAATTAGGATTGCTCAAATAAGTTTATATAGAGGCGGATTAAATAGAACTAATGGGGTTGTGTCATGGCAACCTACGGAATACCTGTAATAGTGCTCAAGGAGGGAACTACTAGGAGTTATGGACGTGAGGCATTAAGGAATAACATAATTGCTGC
>Ga0190363_1000100_pt1 | contig 46844 bp, 52 predicted proteins | sample 48721867_MG_FD_161272 | JGI IMG/M metagenome (GOLD analysis project Ga0190363, IMG submission 161272) | Hydrothermal vent microbial mat bacterial communities from Southern Trench, Guaymas Basin, Mexico - 4872-18-6-7_MG | ecosystem: Environmental > Aquatic > Marine > Hydrothermal vents >...
TAGATATTATTAGTATTCCATATAAAGTAATATATGCTATGTGGCCAATTAAGTGACCAATACTTTTCTTATGCATGATTTTCATTCCTTCTGATTTTAATCTAATGGCTTTTATAATTCTTGTAATCACACCTTTGTCTATGAGTTTGAATGTTAAAAAGCTTACGCCACAGGTTAATGCGCTACATAGATGTGTTGAATCGTAGGCTGGGGTTTGCGAGAGATTTAATGGATGTGGTGTTGGGCCATGCCTTCGTAGCGCTGGCATGCTTTCGGCTGTGACCCTTTTCTCTATAAAGTATGTTAATGTGCGTTACGCACGGGGTTTCTTTGCGATAATGGTTGATGACGTTGGAACCATCGATAATACTTATCACATTAACGCTGATCTATATAGCAATAGTAGTAGCATCTAGAATGACGAGAAAAGGAAAGCTCTATCAAAGACCTTCATAGCTAACATAAAACCACTCAAAACTACATAACACCTCAAGGGTTCCTAACCGTGCTCGGAGCATCCGAGGGTGTTGCATGATGGCCGAGGCCTTGGGGTAAGATTATATCGGCTATAAGAAAAACTGATGAATGTGAAACTGGTACGTGGGTAAGATGAAGTGGCGTTACTTGAAGAAATACTATGGTAGGCTTAGTCTGAGGTGTGAGCTAGTATACGTGTTTAGGTATATCTGTAGGCAACTTAGGCTTTCAGCAGGAGTGCTTCTTAATGTTGCTGCTACTATTTGCTGAGATTGGTAGGTGGCTTAGCCATGAAGGATTGAATATAGGTAACGAAGAGGTACGGAGTTAGCTAACAGAGCTAAACAATATTCTATCAGAGCTTTTAATGGGGTACTACATATTGTTCAAAGAGAACGAGAAGCTGAAGAGAAAGAATAGAGGTGTCCAGAAGCGCTCTAACACTTGACTTTAATACTTATAGTCTTTAGATACTATAATTACACTCGGTGTAGAGGAATTAGGCTCAGTGTGCGGGAGACTACTCTGATATTTTCTATTTTTGTGCTATCTCTTGGAGTTCAGTTAGCTTACTTGATGAAGTTTCCTGTATTCAGGTTTGATGAGTTAGGCGAGAACCTTAGAGCGTACATGATTCTTAAGGGTTATATGCCCTTAACAAATAACGCTCCCTTCATAGGGGCTCTCTATAACTACTTGGCGGCAACTACGTACTGCGTGCTTAGGGATCTCACGGCATTCAGGCTTCTAGTAGCGTTATTTGGCTCCCTTACCCCGCCCTTACTGTATGTTCTTGCTAAGAGATTGACGCAGTCCAGCATGACCTCCCTAGTGTCAGCCCTTGCTTTAGCTCTGATGCCTCCACACATCCTTATTGCAAGCCATGTCGCCTGGTCTGCTAGCCTCACGCCCTTCTTCTTCACTTTATCGATACTGACTTTCATTAAGGCCCTAGAAGGTGATACCGTACTCTGTTGGTTTGCCTTCGCATCACTACGGGTTTAGCTCTTCAGACGCATCCATCAGTGTTGGCCTCTTATGTTGGTGTCCTCGCAGGGCTTGCCTACGTCCTTGGGTGGAAGAGGGTCGCAATCCTCTTCACACCTAAGCGTTTCACCGTATTTACTGTAGGGTTCTTAGCTGGGTATGTAAATATGGTGGTCTTTAATATAGTGCAACCCTTCGGCTCCATAATCGCGGTCTTCTCCGCGAGATGGACGAGGTTTGGCTCTCCGCTAACACTTGCTGAGTACTTGAGGAGATTAGTATTCCTTGTAGGGGAGTTTGTGAGTATGTTTCCGACCGGGATACCTCTCATAACGTTGCCTCACCCACTTAAGTCGGCGGCGTTCTATATCTTTATGGCATTATTCTTCTCCTTGATTGCTTACTCAGCCATCAGGACCAAGCTTGGGAGAGGAATGCTCGTATATATTGGTGTAGCTCTCCCTATACTAGCTATTGGAACTAGGGGTACTATGGCGTTTAATATCTTCGGGTATATCTGGGGCCCCCACTACCTTCAGCACCTAACTCCAGCGATCGCGCTAACCATAGGTGTCGGAGCAGACGCATTACTCAAGGACTTAAAGGGGATCACGAGCAAGGTGAGGACTCCCACGTTGAGGAGATTAGCGGAGTACGTCAGTAAGTCCTGCATACTGCTTATCCTGTTGTTCATGTTACTATGGCCTTTCATGACAACACTAGGTATTCTCGCCTATCTAGACAGAGCGGGATGTACCAATAAGCCGTTCCTAGAAACAGTAGAATGGCTGAAAAAGGAGTTCGATGGGAAAGTCCCAGTATACGCCGACATATCCAAAATATCCTCACCACGTCTAATGCTCTACGAGCTCATGATCCTCGAGGATCTCTGCGTATATCCTCAGTATGATCAACTACTTCGAGAACGCCTTAAAGACCCGCATAAAGCAAGGATATACCTCCTCAAAGAATTCAAGAGGTTCTTAGATGATGTTAGGGATGAGGGAGTCAGAGTAATGGTGGTTGGTATCGACACCAGAACTAAAGACATCCGTCAGTACCTACTCGGTGAAGAATACGAAGTGGTGGCCGAGCACCTGGTCAGTAGCTGCTTCAGGAAGCCGCTCTATAAGTTAATAGTGATAGAGTTCAAAGGATAATAGTAGAAATCACCAACTTCTAACAATGTACCTTACGTTAGATAGTGTGTTTGATACCGTTCTTCTTTAAGGTTTTTGCGATCGATCTTACGTCTTGCGTTAATGTTGTTTTTAACACAGTAAGCATTACTAATCTTTTTTGTATCTTTGTGTCTCCTTATTGAACTCGTAGAAGCCGATATCTCTCAATAACTCCTACTATCATACTAAGTACGATCCTAGGAATACAATGGTTAGCTGCCAAGAGCCGTGGGTTATGGTTAGTCCTTCTCCACGGATTAGCCTTCATATATATTCCCTTGTTACTACTATCATAAGATATGACTACCTGCCCTGAAACGTATATGAGCGGTTCTTGTATGAGCATATGCCATTGTAATATTTCATGCAGCAATTGCGGTAATAGTTAGAATAGTGGTTGTCACAGTTTCAGTCTGAGTAAGCGATACTGTAGTCGTGGTTGATCCATCCGATCCGCTGGACACAGTTACCGTGATTACTTCGTAGGCATTCTTGTTTATTATGTCCACCCAATTGTTCAATTGCGCGTTAGCTATACTTTTGCTACACTCTCTTATATTACACCATTCAACAACTACTGTCAAAGCAGTACTATCAGGTAATGGAGCTCTAACACTCCCAATGAGCTCAGCTACATGGTTGGGCTTAAGACCCTCGATCCTGTGGTATCTAACAGCATACTCCACACCATTAATAACAACATAGACACTAGTAATGTTGATTCTGCTTGTTCCTAGATTGACAGCACTACCCTTAATATGGATAACGTACTCGTCTTTACCTGGAAGGAACTTCCACCACCACATGAAGCCCGTGAGAACGAGATCACTCACTTTAGGTCTCTGGCTCATCAAGATATTGGCGACTATCCCGCTTGTAGCAATGGCAACAGCAACAACTATACCTACAACCACCAGCAGAACCAGTAAATTAGATACTCCTCTCCAAGGCATCCATGCCCCTTAAAACAAGAGAAACTATCTACATATAAATATCAACCAAGAGTGTAGGCAGATATTTATAAATAAATAAGATATAGTTGAACTGGGTAAAAAGGGATGATAATTCTTAAAATACCGAGGAAAATTAATGATAGAGACTTAAGGGAATTCATTCTTAATCAAGTTAAGAAATTTAAGAGAAACCAGAAGAGAAAATACATCAGGCTTGAAGGCGAAATAGCTTATTCCCAAGACTACGTATACTTTATCTTTCCTAATAGAGGACTTGAGCTTGCTTTTGCCTTAAGCTTGTACCTAAAATGTCAGAAGCATAGCATACCCTGTAACTTAAAACTATCTGAACCTATTCCGATAGGGGAATTACCAGCTGAAATAATAGAAGCGGCAAAAGTATGGAGTGAGAGGAAGCTACATAGAAAGTACTATAGGCTTAAGAGCCTAAGGCTATAGCTTTTCCTTAGGTGATGGGATTTAAGCAGCCTAGTAGTAGCTATAGACCTTAGTGAAGATAATGCTAGAGTAGTAGTCCTAATTGGTGCTAGAGAGCATAACCTGAAGAAGAGCGAGTTCTCTACGATCACGGCAACACTTAAACACTATAGGACGATTCACTCTAAGAGAAAGCATAGCTATATCAAAGCATTTCCTCGAAGATACTTTAAGCTTTACAAGTACATAGAGGTAGCTAGAATATACATCTACACACCTAAAGTCTTAAAAGAGATTAACAAGCTCCTACAAAAGCTAGAACCAGCACTAGTAATAGCAGACGATAAGCTGTATGACCAGATAAAATACCCAGAGAAGCAGAAACGTAGGGAGGGAAGAACTAAAAGAAGACATGAAGAATACTTAAAGAGGCTTGCAGATAACCTGGCAAACTACTTCAGAATACTCCTAAATGAAAACCCAGGAAGATTCAATGAAGAGCTAAGGAAATTTGAGAAGTAATGAGTCGCCGGGTCACGGGAACGCTCCACGGATCATCTTCACTCACCGTAGAGTCCACATCCCCGGCGGAACCGTTACTACTCCCAATAACTTATTATGCTTAGACAAGGTATAAAGCTTTCTACACTTTAAATCCATTAATCTCCTTGAAGTTTCTCCATACCTCTAGCTTCATGTTATCTGTATTTAGTACTAGGTAACATTTTTCTCTTTGATCGCTTGAAATATAGATGTACCTAGTATCCCAAGGAAAAGTGTGGGTCTTGAAACAACCGCTATGCATGTGGCCATTAACTACGAGCTTAGGCTTAACTATTCTAATAGCTTCAAGCGTGGTTAATGAGCGAAAGTCTTTTGCCATAAAAGGAAATAACTCTGGGAGATAAGGTGTTTCATGCATTAATAGAACATCCACATTCTTATTCTTAAGCTTCTCAGCAGCCTCCAAGAACTCCTCAGGTGTTTTTCTCGGAACACCCTTCTTAGTTTTACGTTTCTTAGCAATAATACCATTAATACCAGCAACTCTTAAACCACCAATTCCGTACACTCTACTATCCTCCATTAAAACAGATAAGTAGATGTCGACCTTAATATTGTACATCTTTGTCAAAACGTTCATGTTCTCGTGATTACCATAAATAGTCAAGACAATAGTCTTCTTAAGCAACTCGTAGAACTCATCAAAACTAATAGCAGTGCCCCAATCACCGCAACTAAGTAGTAGGTCAGGCTTATGATAATCTACAATAGATAGTAACCATTCCCAAGCCCTAGACTCATCAACGCCCCTAAAGACACGCCTATCGTAGTGGAGGTCGCTGATGATTGGTACCTTCACTCCTATCTCCCTTAAATACCTACCTACTTTATAGATATAAATTTATGTCCAACCCAAAGCAGCTACACATTATCTGGTTTATATATACTTAGCTTTGCATATACAAAGGGTGTCGGTGTCTAGAAATGCTAGATATGTTATTTCAAGAATCAGATTAATTCTAGAGAGGAATGTCGAGTTGCTGAAAGACGAAGATATAAGGAAATGGCTACGTGTAGTGTACCCGCTGCTACTAGAGCACGCCTCCATGAGAGACAAGGAGTTCTTTAAGTCCCTCAGCACCTACCTCTTCGACGAGCCTTAACACCAATTTCAATAGTTTCTCCTTATTCTTTTTCTTCCTTATTAACTCCTCTACATCAAGATCCACTAGTTTTAGTCCGCAGTTAGGGCAGAACTTCGCTCCCTCTGGCACTAAGGCTTGACATCTAGGGCAAATCCTTATATCCCGCTGTACTCCATTTCCGTTACCGTTCATAATCTTGTAGATCTGCTTCAGCTCAAACGCCCTAGTGTATCTGAGAACCGTCTCTACCTTGGTCCAGCCGAAATAGCTCATGATCCACCTGATGTTCCAGTTCTTGTATACGAGCTCGTAGGCGCGCGTGGCCTGAACTGGTGGGGGTGGATATACTCCAAGTACTTAGCTACTTCAGGGTCTCTCCTAGCTACACGTTTCGCTGTCCTCTTAAGAACTAGGCCATGAATACCTTCAAGTGCTCGCTAAACTCTGGCCAGTTAATCGGTACTTCTCTATCTATGCCGGTTTTCGTTACGTCGAATCTTATGTAGACGCTGTCTTCATCGTTTATTACGTTCTCCCTCTTCAGCGACACGATCTCCTCTATTCTAGCACCTGTGATTCTCATGAGGCAGAACAGCGCTCTATACATATCGTCCTGTATGGAGAACACTACTTTGTCTAGGATGTAGCCGGGTACGTGTGGAGGGGAAGACTTGCTGCTCATCTTGTCGTGTACGCTTGAGGGGTATGGGAAGAGCTCTTTGATCTCCCTATCGTCGTAACCCAGCTGCTTCAGAACAAGCCGTAGCGGATGTATGGCGCTGACTATTGCGTCCTTGGTGCTGTACATGCTGTACAGCTCTGATGATAGTATCTCCCATTCGTCTCTACTAAGCTCCTTAAGGGGCTTCCCGAACAACCTCCTAGCAAGCCAGCATGCAGACCTGAGCCTTGTAAGCCTAGTATAGATTGTAGTACCGCTTGCCCTTATCCTCACGTAGCGGCTCCTCACCTTGAGGAAGAGCGGGTAGTCCTCCGGCAACTCTTCCCCAACCTCCCTCATTAAGTTCTCTATGCGCTCTCTGTACACAGATTCAATGTATTCTCTAGCATCCCTAGCTCTCACTGGTAATTATCTTGGTGGTTTTTCGTTAAAAGCAGTCGACTATGTATATGTAAAGGGGTAAAGAATTTAGTCATCCACAGCTGTTCATAACTACATATCAGCTGAGACAGGTTACTTCATCCTTTCCGTCGGTTTTCCCGTGTTCATCATCTATCACTTTTGTATTTACTCTTCCACCATATAAAAGCTTAAATTGGCGTTTTTACTTATGGTTTCTTAGATGATGATACGACGGTCTTCGGAGCTTTTGCTGTGAAGTACGCTTTTTCCCTTGCTGACATGTTTTATTGTATTTTTACTCCGTATTTTCCAGCAACTTCTTTAAGTATTTTTAGTGTTTTCTCGTAGATTTCATTTAGTTTCTTGGTGGTTCTTGCTTCGGCGTATATTCTTATTTTAGGTTCTGTTCCTGAAGCTCTAACGAGTACCCATGATTTATCTGGCATGTTGAGTCTTAACCCGTCAATTGTTAGTTCTGATTCGTAGTTCTTGAATGCTTCACGCATTTTCTCATGGACTTCACTAACTATTTTATGTTTTACTTCATTAGGTACTTTAAATGAAACTCTTATTTGAGGGTATTCAGGTATGTCCTTTAATAGTTCCTCTATGGTAACTCCTTTCTCTAGCATGTGGCTTGTAAGTAGGGCTGCTTGATATATTCCGTCAACCCAGTATCCCCAGTCAGGATCTATAAGCTTCCAAGGTTCGGCGGACATTACGGCTTTTGATCCGTACTCTACGAGTTTCTCATGGGTTTTACCTAGTTTTGTTCTAACAACTTCTCCTCCATATTTTTCGACGACCTCATCTATTGCGAAGGATGTATCGATAGAAACTATCACTACGCCCCCGCCTTTTTCTAGAAGCTTAACTTTAGCATAGTAGGCTATTAGTCTATCATTTAGAATAAATTTACCATTGCTTGTTAAAGCTGAGAGTCTATCAGCGTCGCCATCATGCGCAAAAGCTACATCAACACCTGCTGTCTTAACCATTCTACCTAAACCCTCTAAAACATCAGGTCTTGGTTCAGGCGTTCTTCCAGGAAATAGTCCATCAAAGTGACAGTTTATTGATAGTACTGATGCGCCAAGTTTCCTAAGAATTAACGGTGTAATATTTGATGCTGCACCGTTTGCGCAATCGACTATGACCTTAATTTTCCTCCTTATTCTTTTAGGTCTAAACTTAGATAGAAGTTTATCAACATATTCGTCAACAACTTCCGGATAGTATTCTAAATTCCCTACACCATCCCATTTGGCATATGCGAATTTTTCATTAAATATTATATCTTCAAGTTCTTCCTCCATTTTCTCAGTAAACTCTATACCCATGCTATCAAAGCATTTTATACCATTATCTGGAGGCGGATTATGACTTGCAGTTATCATAACCCCTCCGTCAAGCCCTAAATGGGGAGCTGTAAACGCTAACACAGGTGTCGGAACTAACCCTACATTAACAACATCTACTCCACCAGCCATAAGACCTGAAGCAACGCTTGAGGATAGGAGTGGCGAAGTTAACCGTACATCATGACCTACAGAAACTGCCCCCTTACCTCCTATGAAGGTTGCCATAGCCAAACCTACTTTATAGGCTATTTCTGGTGAAACAACTTTACCATACTCCCCTCTTATACCGGCTGTTCCAAAAAGCCTCCTCACTTATTCAGCACCAGAAATAACATATTTAGAAACCACATACTAAAGCATTAGGTAAAGTGCAGGTTAGGTTGCGAAGAATGATCGACATACACTGTCATTTACAGGATGAAGTTTTCGATAATGATAGAGATGAGGTAATTGAAAGAGCTCGTAAAGCAGGGGTAAAGTACATTATAACGTCTGCGATAAATCCTAAAGAAGTAAGTAAGGCACTAGAAATTGTTAAAAAATACGAAGGCTATGTTAAATTAACAATAGGACATGATCCTACGCTCGTAAGTAAAGATGTTTTTGAAGAACAATTACGATATGTTATGGAGAACTTAAATGTTATTGTAGGTGTAGGTGAGGTAGGACTAGACTACTGGTACGTTAAAGACCATGAGTTAAGGGAGCTTCAGAAAAAATTCTTTATTGAATGGATAGAGTTTGCTAGAACATACGATTTACCATTAGTTATTCACTCTAGAAGCGCGGGAAAATACGCTGTAAAAGTTCTCTTAGAAAGCAAGTTTTATAATGCAGTAATGCACGCATATGATGGTTCGGTAGGCTATGCTATGGAAGCAGCTAAGTACGGCATTAAGTTCTCGATTCCGCCAAGTGTTACCTATAGTTTACAAAAGCAAAAGCTCGTGAGGAAACTCGGCCTTGAAGACTTACTTCTAGAAACAGATTCACCTGTTCTCTCACCTATTAAAGGTGAAAGAAATGAGCCAGCTAACATCGTTTATTCGGCTAAAAAGATAGCTGAAATAAAAAATGTTGGTTTCGAAAAAGTTGTTGAAGTAACTACAGAGAACACCTTAAATGTTTTTAAACGTTTAAGAAAATGAACTCTACATTCTTCATTTTAGTATCAAACGTTGCTACTGAGGCTTCTCCTGTAAGGTAACCGCATGCTTCCCCAGGGTTTATGAGTAATGTTTTATTGAGATTTCTTAAGTCCCTCTTATGTGTATGTCCGAAAACTACTACATCAAACATTCCGCTCTTTGCTAAAGCTTCAAGAATTACGTTGTTTGTTCCATGGGTCAAAGCGATCCTTAAACCATCATATTCTATAGTGGCAATTTCCTCTTCTAATTTAACATTATTTTTCATAGCGACTTCTCTTAGAAACCTCTTTTCCCCATCATTATTCCCAAAAACCCCTACAATAGGTATTTTTGCTTTAGCTAGCCTCATTAAAGTAAATGGCGCTATCCAATCCCCCGCGTGCAAAATTAATTTAACATTTTTCTTAGAAAATACTTTTAAAGCTTCTTCAACAGCTTTTTGATTATCGTGAGTATCAGATATTAATCCGACCAAAACCATAGCTTTCACCTCTTATACTTATGAGAAATGAACAAGCTTAATAACCTTTAATTAATAATATTATTAGTGTGGTTATTCAATAGATAATGCAAAATTAGAGTAATAATGATAAACAATGGTTTTCCAAAATGCCTAGTAAAATAGCACCGGGGCTTTGTGTTAAATGTAAGGGTGTTCGTAGATTATGTGGTAAGCCTGTATGCCCTATACTCTTAAGGTTTAAAGCGTCTGTTAAAGCTCTTTCACAAATAAGGATTGAAGGAGACAATACTGTTTTTGGCCCAACACCCCCAACACTAATAGTTGGTGAAGGCGGCTATCCGGGAGTAAATGTGTATTCTGGAATAGCTCCTTCGGATGAGGAAGATGCTAAAATATTCGATAATCCTGTTGAGTGGTGGGGTAAGCTTTCTTTAAGAGGAATAGTTGAACTTAGATCGTCCCTTCTACTTCCGAGATCTAAATATAGAGTTACAATAGCAAAGTACTTTAACTATCCAAGTAGCTTTCATGAGCTACAGCTTGCAGCAATTTCCTTACACCCGGTAGATACCGAGGTTAAACTTAAGAAGAAACCTTTACCCATACTTAGATTCGACGGGCTATTAGCTCCATTAGGTCCTACGGCACCGTTCTTAAACCTTAAAGTAATAGATAACCCTAAACTCACTAAGATCATTGAAAACATAATTTACGACACCGACTTGAAAGCTTCAAATGCGGTCATAGAGTTATATAGTAAAGGTGTTTCAATATATGACATTATAAGGATTTTCTCCGCAGGTCTCTTAGGAAAGCTTAATGAGAGAAGGCTTGTTCCAACAAGATGGTCTATAACAGCCGTTGATGTAATAATAGGAAATAAGTTTGTTAAGGAAATAAGGAATTTCCAACCGTTAGGTGAAATACTGCTTTACAATGTAACATACCTTGGAAACCATTTTGAAATACTTTTGCTACCAAGCATATACTCCTTCGAAATGATTGAAATATGGCTTCCAAGTACTCCTTGGACTGCTTTCGCATCTAAACCCGTAATAGTTGAAAACTATGAATTATGGGATGGTAAATTAAGGGGGGAAATGGATGGAGGATATTATGCTCTAAGACTTGGCGTATTAGAGAATCTGTATAAGATGAGAAGGCAAGCATCTATTGTCGCAATAAGGGAGATAAGGCCTGAATATTATGCTCCAGTAGGAAATTGGCATATTAGGGAAAGCGCTAGAAAAGCTTTCCTGAAGAAACCTGAAAAGTTTAGCTCGGTAGAGGAAGCTTTAAAGTCTATGAGTAAAAGATTAATGGTTTCCGTAGACTACATTCTTAAAAGATCTATACTTCTCAGAAATATGCTAAGACAAGGAAGACTTACAGAGTATTTTTAAATGAAAAACTTTATTTTTACCTGCTACCAATTGCCTAGTTCATTAATCCACTCCTTAGTTACTTCTTTAGCAAATGCTGCAAGAAGTTTTGATGAGTTTACAGCATCTTTTAAATCTAATACCTCTATTGGCGAGTGTATGTATCTTGTTGGAATAGATACTGTTCCTACAGGAACCCCTTCTCTTGCTAGCTGAATTGCTGCAGCATCGGTCGCGCCGCCTGTTAGTACTTCAAGCTGGTATGGTATCTTTTCTTTTTCAGCAACCTTGATTAGCAGTTCTTTAACTTTAGGATGTGATATGTTTCCTTTATCCATAATTTTTATTGCAGGTCCTTTGCCAAGCTGTGTTATCCAGTCCTTTTCATCAACGCCTGCTATATCGTTAGCTATTGTTACATCAACGGCTATTCCGACATCGGGACTTATAGAAAATGCTGATACGCGCGCTCCTTTAAGACCTACTTCTTCTTGTACTGTGAATACGGCGTAAACGTTGGCTTCATGTTCAACATTATTAAGTAGTTTAAGCATGTAAACTAAGGAAGCAACGCCTACCCTATCATCGAATGCTTTTCCTGTTACCCTATCTGTACCTCCTAGTCTAGCGACTTCCCTATCGAAAACCACGATAGAGCCTACTTTGACCCCTAATTTTTCAGCCTCTTCTCTGCTACCTACACCTATGTCTATGAAAAGCTTATCCATCTCTAAAACCTGCTTTTTCTCCTCCGGCGTCATTATATGTGGCGGTTTCATCCCGATTACTCCACGTACCTTACCCTTAGTTGTTACAACAATAACTCTTTGTCCAGGAAGAATTCTTTCATTCCATCCACCTATCCCTGTAAATCTTAAGAAACCTCTGTTATCGATGTGCGATACTATTAACCCTATTTCGTCAATATGGGCTGCAAACATAACTTTAGGAGCGTTTTCACCTTCACCTTTCTTCAGAGCAATAATGTTTCCCATTCTATCCGTCCATACCTTATCTGCTAAGTCGCTAACTTCTTCCATTATAAGCCTTCTTATTTCAAATTCATGACCTGAAACTCCTATAGCGTCAGAGAACTTTTTAAGTAGCGTAAAGAAGAACGTTTTCTCCTCTTCAGTAACCATAGTTTACACCGGAAAAGTAATCTTGAAAGTTCGTAGTGAAAAATGTTTCCTAAAATTTAGTTATTAAGAGCTTTTATCGGGAAACGATATATTCAGTCTACTCTACCTAAAACCTTATGAAATGTATTTTTTCTACATACGCTGCAATAATGGTATATTCTGCCTATTTTCTCTAAATCAAAGCTAACATCGAGTGTCCATTTGTTATTACATTCTTCACATTTTAGAATCCACTTGGTCATTATATGATCTTACCCTAGGAATTTTGTTAAGACTTTCTCAATTTTTAAGTTTACATTCCTAATTTTACCTATAACATTTACAACATCATTACACAATAAGGGTTCAAGCACATCTACGGTTTCAATGGGTATGTAAATTTTCTTCTTAACTTTTTCATAACCGCATCTACTACACTTTAGAACTTCCCCTATTTTAATGAAAGGCCTTAGATTCTCCTTTGCTAAGTCCTTCTTTAAGAAGATAGGCCCTTCAATTATAACGTACTTATGCATTGTCTTATCGTTTGAGTAATAACTGCAATTAGGACATGTTTCGATCTTTACTGTTACGAGCTTAGCATATTTAACAGGTTTAATTTCGCTTTTCTCGGAGAGATTGCTCACACCCGAAGCTAATGTTTTAGGAATACTATGTGATGTAGTATGTCCTGCACGTTTTGGTTGCTCCATGGATAACGCTCTTATCGAAGATTTTTTAACATGGTTTTTAGTTTTCAATCTAGTTTTTAAATTGCTAATTAGTGAGGAAACTGCTGAAAACACTTCCAATCCCTAAAGGACATACTTATTATGCGGAAAAGGTTTTTAGGTTAACGCCTCATGAGCTTAAAATTCCGTTAATATGATGTCTAATAAATGCAATAGTGATAAGCCTTCATTGACTATTCTATGCCTAATAGCGTAAGGGATGTAAACTAGCGAATATGGTTCAATATAGAAAGGCTTTTCATCAGAATTTAAAAATTCTATTCTTCCCATACCATCCACTACGTAGTAAATATGTTCATTCCTTGGATCAGCTTGTCTTTCAACAACCTTCTCTGGGGCTATCCTGAGGGATGCTATTTTTAAAGTCCTTTTCCGTTTAATATTAAATCTCATAAGTTCATAAAGCTTGTAATTACTTATGCTAGTTTTATATGGTCTATCACTTATCTTCTTCGGAATCAACATTATATCCCAGAATTCCCTTTTCAACAAGTCTCTTTAAAACTCTACGTAGGATTTTACGTATTATCCATCTCTTAGAAATATTTCCATAAAGTCTTATAGCAGTTTTTCTTAAACTTTCGGTTCTTGTAAGATCTTCTAAAACACGTTTCTCCTCATCACTAAGATCTGTACAATATCTTAAACCTATTCTTGCTATTTCAGCAGGTTTAAGACCAAGCCATGGATCCTTATAATCTAATTCGCTAAGTTTCTTAATTACTTCAAACTCTATTATTGTAACATAATCATCAGGGTTTAGCTTATCATAATTTCTCTTTAATTCTTTGAGAAGTTCCTTTTTTGAGGAAAAGCCGTCCTTTAAAGCATCGTTATCTGTTAAATCACTTATTTTCTTATGGTAAACTCTAACTATCTTAGCTAATGCGACAGGTCTTCCACCTCCATGAATGAAAACTTCATCGTACTTAGGCTTTACTATACCTAGCCTTATTGTTGCTTTCTTTTCCCCACTAAGTATTTTTTCAACATATCTCCCTTTAACCATCAAATGCCTACCAATAAACCTTACCCTTACCCTCCCCCTTCCTCCCATGAAATTTCACCATTACAGTATCGATTATATACTCCAGACTCTCTAAAATATTTTGAACGCGATGATGATTAATTCGAGAGCACCCTTTAAATGCTCTCGACAGTTTGAGTAAAAGATGAAATGGGGCCAAAGCGCTGAGCGTTGAGTGAAAAACTATATCGGATACTCTATTTCAACTGGTTTACCTATTACAGCTGACTTCAGAACGGCTTCGCATGTAGCGAGCGCTTTTATCCCATCCTCAATTGTTACCCTGGGTTTTCTCTTTTCAATTATCGACATAAGGAAGTCTCTATCCTCAAGCATTAAAGGTTCTTGTTTAGGAACAAGTGGCTTCACTACATGGCCTTTCTCAAGTACAGTAAGTTCTTCATTTACGAAGTCTATATTTACTACTGCTTGATCTCCCGTAACTGAAAAATACCTAATCTTATGAGGTGTTATCCAGTTGGATTCAAAAATTCCCGAAAATTCTCCATAGTCTATTATGAATAATGCGTAGTCTTCATAGTAGCTATGTCTTAAACTACCTACTTTACCATAGGCCACTTTCGCGTCTCTGCTAAATAGGTACCTAGCTAAGTCAATATCGTGTATTGCCAAGTCCTTAACTACACCTGCATCCCAAGGTCTATTTGGCCACCATGATGTTCTTTTACTATTTAGAGCCAAGACTTTGCCTAGTTTATTCCTAATTTTCTCTTTTAGATAACTCACTAATGGGTGATATCTCATTATAAAACCTACGCTAACTAGCCTATTAGAGGATTTAGCTTCATCGTAAAGTTTAATAGCTTTATTTAAAGTGTCTGTTAACGGTTTCTCCACAAGTACATGGAGTCCATTTTCCAAGGCTTTTTTAGAATGTTCGAAATGTAAGTTTGTTGGGGTCGCAATAATTGCTACGTCGAGTCTCTCCTTTCTTAATGCTTCATCAATACTTGTATAATATTTTGCCCCATAAATCTTAGCAAATCTCTTTATCCTCTCTACGTTTAAATCTACTAAGACAAGGTCATTAACAATATCACCTTTTAACATACCTAAAACCCTGGCATGATTTGAACCCCATCCACCAACTCCTACGAGCATTACATTGAGCATAGCTACCCCTTCCGGATTTTTCGTATAGTTTTTCTAAGACATAGTCGTATATTTACCACTTGGTATTAGGTTATGAGTTTGGAAAAGAAAATATTAGCATTCCTAAAAGAAAATCCGGGAGCAAATGCTAAAGAAATAGCTGAAGCACTAGGCGTTAGTTATGGTAGAGTTCAATCGGCACTTTACAGGTTAAGAGATAAGGGAGTAATTATTAAGACAGGTTTTGGCTATGCTGTATCATCACTAAAAGAGCCATTTACGTTGTATGAAGAGGAACTTAAGGGAAAACATGTTTCCGCTCCTAGCGATAAACTAATGGAGGTTCTAAGAAATTTAAAGAGTCTTGAAGAAATACTCAACACCCTATTAGCAGAACATCATAGACTGGATAAGGACGTTAAATCGGTAACTGAAAGAGTAAACACACTACAAAAAGAACTGGAGGCATTAAAGAAAAAAGTTAATGAACTTTATGGAGCAATAAAAACATTCCATGTTAAATGGAAGGAGAAGAGTGTTTTAGAAGATAGGCTTATTTCAGAGCTAAAAAGAGAAAAAGTTATTGATATTAGTATTGCTAGAAATTTAGCTTTAAAGTCAATTGAGGAATATGTTAGATCAGGCACCGTAATCGTTATTTCATCCCTTGTTGTTTATAGAGAATTTTACGAGGAATTTAAGAAGAAATTTCCTATACCTAAGGAGCAAGTAAGAGAGCTAAATGAGAAGGAAAAATTGCTTTTAAGAGCTCTTGTTGATGAAGGATTAGCTTATCTTCATAGGGGAATAGAGTATAGGCTTGTTTAAGCGTATTTTGAAAGATTCGTTTCAACTACTGAGAAAGGCTTCAACTTAGTATCACTTTCAACAACACTTCCAGCATAAAGTACGCTACTAGCTCCTATATAGCAATTACAGCCTATTATTGCTCCAAGTTTCGATACAACCTTATCCTTTACTTTCAATGGATGAAGTCTACTAACCTTAACTCCCGAAGGAACAATGTTTAACGTTATTGTTCTAGGGCCTATTGTTGTATTTGAACCAATTATTGAATCCCCTATAAAGCTGAAGGAGCTTATCGTTACATTGGGCTGTATTGAGGAGTTTTTAACTTCAGAATAGGCTCCCACAATAACTTCTTCTTCTATTGAAGCGTATTTTCTTACAAAAGCTCCTGCTCCTATGAAACTATTTTTACCTATATACACAGGTCCTTTAATTATTGCATTATGATCGATCTCGGCTCCATTATCTATGTAAACTTTCCCTTCAACTATAGCTTTAGATGAAACATGAGCTTTATCGCTAATATACGATCCTTTAAACTCTGAAAGTATATTTTTATTTGCTTCTAGAATGTCCCAGGGGTACCCTATGTCAACCCACCACTTACTCCATATGTAATAAGTAAGCGTTTTCGTCATCGCTAACTTATTTAATGCTTCAGTAAAGCTTAGGTTTTCCTCTAAGTATTCGAAAACAGTGTAGGGTAATACAAAAACGCCAGCAATAGCTAACGTACTCCTAGCACGTTGCGGTAAAGGTTTTTCTTCAACTTTCGATACTTTTTCTTCACTAACGTAAGCTATACCGTAGGATTCTACATCTATTTTAGGAGATAGCATTATCACCCCATCGAGGCCTTTGCTTAGATACGTTTCATAGGTTCTTAGATATGCTTCTCTATCAACTATAATGTCCCCGTATGCTAAAACGAAACTTTCATTTCTGCCTAAGAACTCTTTTGCCACCAATATTGCTCCTTCTATTCCTGGCTTTCTCTGATAAGCTATTGTAAGGAGAAATTTCGAACCCCATTTTTCAATAACGTACCTGCTTACCCTCTTATCAGAAACAACTACGATAACTTCTTCCAAAGGTAATGTTGTTAAACCTTCTAAAACATAGTCTATGAGTGCTTTACCAACGATCCTTATTAAGGGCTTAGGTGTATGTGTGGTTAATGGTTGCAGTCTTTCCCCTCTACCTCCCGCTAAAACTATAGCCTTTATTCTTGAATGTAAGGACAACTTAACACACCCTAAACTTAACTATTCTACTGTAACTGTTTTAGCTAAGTTTCTCGGTTTATCAGGATCATACCCTCTTTTCACAGCTGTATAATACGCAATTAACTGTAAAACTGGCATATAAGTTATTGGGGCAACTAAATATTCTTGTTGCGGAAGCGTAAATGCGAAATCAAGTTTTTCCGCAATTTCATCGTTCCCATAAGTCAATAGCCCTATGGTATATGCGTCACGTGCTTTCATTTCCATAATGTTCCCCACTATGCTCTCCTTATTTTCGTCATCTAGAACAACGAATAGTACGGGAAAGCCCTTTTCAACTAGAGCTATAGGACCATGTTTACTTTCTCCTGCAGGATATGCTTCTGCATGAATATAAGCTATTTCTTTAAGTTTTAAAGCGCCCTCCTTAGCTATAGGTACGCCTAATCCTCTTCCAAGGTAATAGATGTTATTTTTGTAGCTTAAAGTATCGGCTAATTGTAAGGTTAATGCTTCATTTTTCAAGATTATTTCTTCAACTGTCTTAGGTATTTTGCTTAGTTTAGCTATTTCTTCAGAATATTCTGAGGGTAACAAATCGCCTTTAAGTTCAGCTACTTTTAAAGCTAATACGAGTTCTACTAGAACTTGTGTTGTAAATGTTTTAGTTGCTGCAACACCTATTTCGGGTCCAGCTCTGGTGTACACTGTTAAATCACTTTCTCTCGGGATAGCGCTATCTATTACGTTAGAGATAGAAATTACTTTTGCTCCGTTTTCCTTGAAAAGTCTTAAAGCCATAAGCGTGTCTATGGTTTCACCGCTTTGCGATATGGCTACTAGTAGGTCATTTGAATTAGCAATCTTAGAGTATTTGGAATATTCGCTGGATATGAATGCATGTGACATTATACCGGGTATTTTAGCAAGATAATATTCGAAAACAAGTCCAGCATGATAGCTTGTCCCAGCAGCGGCAATAAATACTCTATCAGCTTTTAAAATGAGTTCTGCTGCCTTATCAACTTCCATACCTAATCCTAAAAGTGTTTCATTAAGTGCTCTGGGTTGTTCATGAATTTCCTTAAGCATGAAGTGTGGATAACCTGCCTTAGCTGCCATTTCTGGGGTCCAATTCACAGTTCTTACTCTTGTTCGAACATTTACTTTTTCTCCTGTCACCATGTCCTCTATGATTATGTTTGTTGGGGTTATATAACCTACCTCGTTATCTCTTAAAACAATGATTTTACGGGTATATTCAAGAAATGCAGGTATATCGCTTGCTAAGAAATTGAATCCTTCACCTAAACCTATAATGAGTGGAGAATCTTTTTTAGCAAAAAATATTTTGTTTGGTTCATATGTCATTATTAATGCTATAGCATAACTACCTTTAATTTTCTTAATAGCTTCCTTAAATGCATCATATGGTTTTAAACCTTTCCTAATATAGTCTTCAACAAGATGTGAAACAACTTCTGTATCTGTATCACTATGAAATACATGTCCTTTCATTATTAGTTCTCTTCTGAGTTCATCAAAGTTCTTAATTATTCCATTATGAACAACGGCTATAGCGCCTAAACAATCACTATGAGGATGGGCGTTTACATCGCTTGGTGCGCCATGAGTTGCCCAACGAGTATGTCCTATAACAGTGCTACCAGGTGTTCCGTCGAAGTTAAGTTTTAAATGTACTTCATGTATCTTCCCCTTCCCTTTCTTTATAATTATTTTTCCATTAAATATTACAGCTATCCCTACACTATCATATCCCCTATACTCTAACTTCTCAAGGCTTTTCCTAACCGCTCTAGCGGGATTAACTATTTTTCCAGGTAAGCATGTTAAACCAACAATACCGCACATTTCTAATTTAATACCTCAAGTCATAGTTTTTTCCAAATTTCCTCAATAAAATTATGATAATGCTTAGATTACATCTAAACTTGACTAAGTTGGAGAAAACCAGTAATAGTAAAATATTATATATCGAGACTGCTAAGGCGCCTAAAATGTTAAAATTGTTATATAGAAGCATATTTAGGTTTAAGAGATATTTGTGCATTAAATCGAGAAACTTTTCTATAATGAATTTACCTGATCCCTCAAAGGATTTGATAAGTAAATCTCTTGCACTATAGAGCTTCATATCTTCTTCTATTAAAATAGGCTCATTTAAAACAGCTGGAGGAACATAGTATAGTAGTGGGAAGATTACTGAGCCTAAGAGAGTAGCTATTAGTAAAGCGTACTTTAGCCTTCTACCACCTATTTTATTAAGCGTATATACTAGAAACGGATAAGACCAGAGTATGTACTGCGGATTCTGCACTTTATTGAATATTATGAACGCTAATGTTATTAATGCAAACGCAACGAAGAGAGAATCCTTATCTCCTTCATACACCTTAATCGAAATTAGTATCATGACGTATGCTATCAGAAATGTAGGTATCCAAATCCAACTTAAGATATCTGAGAACATAAACTTATGGTTCGTTAAAAGCATGGGAACATTAAATATTGAAAGCATTTGCGGATATCTTGAAGCATGAAATTCAAGAACCTTTTTAACCATGAGGACGGGGTTAAATAGAAGGAAAGGTAAGGATATTACTACGACAGGTATAGAAAATGATAAGAGAAATTTTAAGAACGTACTCCTATTATGGATTACTTTAAATGCTAATGGAACAAACAGTATTGGTACAAATTTTAAGGCTGTACCAATTCCCCACAGAAATCCGGAAGCACGATATTTCTTCTCTACAAAAAGGTAAGCTCCCCAGACCATGAAGAATACCATGAGCGGATCAAATTGGTAGGCTAAATACACTATCCACACTGGTATACCAAAGAACCACCATTTAGCTACTTTCCATCCCTCCTTCTTGTATAGTAGAAACCCTGTAGCAACTATTGTTAATAGAAGAGGTATTCTCATAAATAATTTCATAAAATCTAAATAATACGCTCCTACAATAGTTGCTATTTGTACGAGTACTTCAAAAATCCCCTTTGCTATAATGTAGGTTGCTACAAAAACTATTGGTGCTAAGGGCATATACCCCGCTTTTCTTGCATCACTATATATTCTTAGTACGTTCTTACTTTCTGCTATCTTAGCCCATTCGAGAAACACACTTATATCATAGTAGTTCCAGGCTATCCAACTTGTTGCAATTAAGAGTAAAATAGCTAGGATAAGCAGTAGTAGTTCTTTCTTCATTTTTTTCTTGATTTTCTCTTTGGATATCAAAACTTTCATCCATCGGATCTTAACTTCGTCTGTGATTATTTTCTATTCATTCTACATATTATTTCTTTACCTCAACGGTTAACCCTTTGGCAGACATTCGGGCATCCATAGGCTGGCCTCCTAAAATGTCTATAGCTGTACTTACTTCGGCGACTCTTCCTGGAGCTAAAGCTATCATGCAACCACCTCCTCCAGCTCCAGTAAGTTTTGAACCCAATGCTCCTGCTTGTCTTGCTGCATAAACTAAATCGTTAAGTTCTTTTGTTGAAACACCAAGAGCATCTAGAAGTCCATGGTTTATATTCATTAGCTCACCTAGTTCAACAACGTCTCCGCTTTTGAGAGCTTTTTTAGCATTCTCTGTTAATACCCCTATGAGCTTTATTATTGGCATTATTATTTCCGGCTTTTTCTCCTTTAGCTTTCTAACTTTGGCTACTAACTCCTTTGTTGTACTTTTCCTTTCAACATAACCTATTACTAAAGGGTATTCTTCAGTAAGGTTTAAATGCTCAATTATAGGCTCCGATTTTTCCGGCTTAATATATATTGTTCCGCCATAGGTTGCTATAGACGTGTCCATAGGGCTAGCAGCACCTTGAACCTCCAGTTCTGTTTTATGTCCGAGCCTAGCTATTTCCTTCTTAGAAAGCTCATGACCTAGTGCGTAAGCGTATGCAGCTACCGTTGCTACAGCAACAGCAGCGCTTGTGCCTAAGCCTGCACCTACGGGCATTGATGAGCGAACTTCAATATCTACCCCTCTAAATTCTCCGATGTAGTTTGCAGTTAGTTCGATGGCTTTTTTAACATAGCTTACTGCTGAAACAACTCTTCCATAATCCGTTTCTAATATTAGCTCTTCTGTGTCGCTTACAAAAGTAAGAATTACCCCAGGAATCTTTAGGTCCATGGCTGAAATCTTAAGGTTCTTATCGTTTCTAGGTTTAGCTTTAACGTATAGCCTTCTAGAAATAGCTGTAACTATTGCTGGTTCACCGTAAACTATTGCGTGTTCACCAAAGAGAGTTACCTTCCCTGGAGCTGAAACGGTAACTTCAACCATGTCCTACCTTACCTCAATACTGTTAGAAGGGGCTCGCTACGCTTTCTCCAAAACTCAGTGCTTCTTGAAGCTGTCTAACATCGAAAGCAACGAAGCCCATTACGGCATCGGGCATTTTCTCTTTGACCTTTTTCTTAAAGTACTTAATACGTTCCTCATACTCCTTGGGATTATCTACAATGTCGAGTTCTTCGTAAACATATATGGTATCGTCGATCTTAGCGGTGCATATTAGGTGTAAACCTACTTCTCTCACCATTTCCTTCGTTCTTATACAGAAGAACCTTTGAGCACCTTTTGTTATCTTCGCGAAATCATCTAAATTCATAACATACGCTATGGCACCCAAAACCACTGGCAACACCTATATTTAGGATTAATACATTACATTATAAAACGGTTAGGTATTTAGTAGAGTATGAGAATAAATGAGAATCCCGGGAGGGTCTCAAATGACGTTTGAAGATTTACCGCCGGAGATAAGGTTAAAACTGCTTAGGCTTCAAAAGAAAATGCTCTCTAAGGGAAAGCCTAGAGAAGAAGAGAAGAAAGATCCTAGACAAATAGTGCTTTCGGTTTTAAGCGATGAAAAAGCAGTAGAAGTTCTAAAAGCGGCTGAAGAGCAATTTCCGCAGGTAATCGATAAGGTAATAGAGGCTTTAGCAAAATATGTAGTTGAAAACAATGTTAAATCAATTGACGCTTATGAACTTTATCAGCTATTTTTAGCACTAGGCCTTAATGTGAGACTTCCTTTAAAGATAAAGATTGTTAAGAGAGGGAAGGAGATTAGTTTTGAAGACTTCATTAAAGAGAAAGAATAACGTAAAATTCTACTGTACAAAATGCGGTAGGGCTTTTGTAAAACCAAGCATTAGATGCACATACTGTGGTAGCCTTGTGAGAGCAGAAATTCCTAGGCAAAAGGAGTTTAAACTTACGAAGCAACTAGGTATCTGGAGGTTCTCTAATTACCTACCTGAAATACCTAGCGAAAATATTGTTTCACTAGATGAGGGATTTACACCACTTATTGAAGCTAAGAATTATGCTTCGTTAATAAAGCTTGAAAATGTTTTTATTAAGGATGAAACGAGAAACCCTACAGGTAGTTTCAGAGACCGCGTTGCTACTCTCATAGTTTCGCATGCGAAACACGTTGGAGCAAAGAAGCTTGTTTGTGCAACTGATGGAAACCTAGGAGCGTCATTATCGGCTTACTCGGCAAAAGCTGGGCTGAAATGTGTTGCAGTAGTTCCGTCAAATGCGGATTACGGAAAAATACTTCAAATGGAAGCATTTGGTGCTGAAATATATGAGTATGGCAAAATCATTGACGAAGCCATAGTTAAGGCTAAAGAGTTGGTTTTAAGCGAAGGCGTTTATGAAGCTACAGCTGAGGAAAACACGTTATCAATAGAGGGATTGAAGACAATAGCTTACGAACTTGTAATGCAACTTAATAGAATAGATTGGCTCGTAATGCCAGCGGGCTCGGGTTTAACGTTACTTTCAACACTTATCGGATTCGATGAGCTAGTGAATTTAGGTGTTTTAAAAAGAAGGCCTAAAATATTAGTTGTTCAATCAAACGTATGTTCACCAATAGTTGATTCCTTAAAGCAAGACAATGTAATATGTGAGAAGGAAGCATCGATTGTTAAGAAACACATTCCAGGGCTTGATGTGTGCAAAACTCCTCTTCTCAAATATGTTTTACAGTATCTAAATTATACTAACACATACGGTGTAAGGGTAACATACACGTCAGCATTAAACTATGTAAGTATTGTTGCTAAATCCGAAGGTTTATTTATAGAACCAGCCGGGGCAGCAGCATTCGCTGGCTTGGCAGTTTTCGTTAGAAAAACCGAGAATATCTCTAAGTCCGAAAACGTAGTTGTTCTAGCCCCCGCTACCGGGCTTAAGGCTCCTTTAACGTACAGCAAGGAGCCTTCAAGAAGGAAATATAGTTCACGATTAGCGGGTTTAAGCACTAAAGCACTAATACTGAATGTTTTAAGGGAGCATGGAGAACTACATGGTTACAAAATATGGAAGACTCTAGGTCTCTCAGTTTCCGTACAAGCAATCTATCAGCACCTAGAGGAATTAGAAAGAGCAGGTCTTGTTGAAAGTAGAAAGGTTGGTAAAAAGAAGCTTTATAAGTTAACGAAAAAAGGCTATGATGTAGTTTTAGCGTTAAAATAGTTTCATTTAACTTCTCATTTCCCTACTAGTTTTAAAATTGACTTGATATATCTTAGCCCATCCATGGGTTCTAAAATTCCCGCTCGTACTTCTCTAAGAATTCTTTCAATAGCTATATATCTCATCCATCTATGGTTCTTCATAGAATTTCTAAGTAGCGGACAGCCATACAAAGGCTTCCAATTAACAATTCCTTTAGATAACAGTTTAGTATCATGCTTTGTGAGAGCAAATGCTCCAGGCAAGTTTATTCTAAGCAAAAACTTTTCTCTCAAGGGGAAATCTAGTGAATATTTCGATGTAGATATTAAGTTTCCGAATGCAACAATACTAAACATGTTTTCTACGGCATACGTAAAAATGCTATTTACAAGCGCAGGGTAACATAGGCTACAAGGCGTATGGGTTCCTTCTTTAGCATATTCTATTATTTCATGAAAATCAACTATAGGCTTTATAAACTCATGTTCAACAGATAGCAACTTAACAGCCTTTGCAATATTATCCCTAACCCAATTAGGTAAAATGAAAGGTCCCGGATCTACAGTTACCGCTTTAACATTAAAGCCCATGTTCTTGAGCAAAACAAGAGTTGCAGTACTATCAACTCCCCCAGAGTAAGCAACTAAAATTTTTATGTTCTTTGCCTTTTCTTCTCTAATTACTGTTCTCGGAGGAAATTTCTTTTCCAGCTTAAGTTGTTCTATGAGTATTTCAAGAAATTCTTTAATGTCTTGCGGAATGTTCCTCCTTCTCATAATAGCTTTAGCTTTCATAATAGATTCGCTAATACGCTTCCTTTTAACGAGAAGATCTGTTTTTGCAATAACTGATATTTCATTAACGTTTATTTTTCTCCCTATTTCCTTAATTATTAAACCTCCATACCCTATTAATGCGCTCCTATCAGGTCTATCACTAACAATGATATAAAGGATATTATTATTGTCATCATAAACTACGTCTTCGATTTTAGGTAATTGTTTGGAGGCTATTTTGCTTTTAACCCTAACTTCTTTAAGCACCTTAAGAATGTAAGATTGTGTAATTTTGTGCAAGAAAACACCTTATGATTAATTACCTAAAAGCTTCAGCGGAGGTTCATTACATCATTTTCTTTCAGTAGCGACAGCTTCATCACTAACGTTTTAAACTATTTCACTCTCTCTTATATATAGGTCTTTGACTTAATAACATCGGCATAGTTAAAGGTTTCCATGGGTAACCCTTTGTTTCATTCTTAATTATTCTTACTAGTTCCTCAAGCGTTAATTCCTTAATGTTCTCCTTTTCTTCACCTCTAATCCTTACAGTTAGTATGTTAGATTCTGCTTCCTTCTTACCTACTACAACTATGTAAGGTATCCAGTTCTTTTCAGCTTCTCTTATTTTTCTCCCTAATGTTTCATCTCTATCATCTACATCTACACGTATTTGCGATTCCTCAATCTTCTTAGCTATTTCAATAGCTTTATTGAGGAATTCTTTACTTACCGGAATTACCCTCACTTGGACGGGAGATAGCCATGTTGGCAATCTAGGTTTCTTACCTTCTTCACTTGCTTTAGCTGCGGTATCGAATATTGCGTAAAGATATCTTTCGAGAGAGCCTATTATTGCAGTATGTATTATCATAGGGTATCTTATTTCCCCTTTCTCGTCGCGGTACGTTATGTTGAAGCGTTTAGCATTCCCTATATCTATTTGGAATGTTCCTATTTCCCTAGGTCTCTTTAAATGGTCTATTATAATGTATTCTACATTTATCACCCAATAGTATTTTCCTTCAGGATAAAATACTAGGAGAACAGGTTTTCCTTCTCTTCTAACAAGTTCCAGAACATAATCCCAGTGTTCTTTCAGAAAACTCTTCGTAGTATTGTAGATTGCATAGTATTCTCTACCTATTTTCCTTATTTCCTCAAATATTTTCTCCTGTACGAGAAACGTTATTTTCTTAGCTTCCTCAAGGTCCTTGGTTATTATGTGTAGGTCTGGCATTACGAACTTCCTTAGTCTAAAGCATAATGTTATTTCCCCTGGTTGTTCAAGTCTGTAGCTATCTGCGACCTCAAACATTCCAAAAGGTAGGTTCTTGTAGCTTATTATCCAGTCTTTAAGCATTGCGAATTGTTGATGGCATGCAGCAAACCTTAATATTAACTGGTTATTGTCTACTTTTAAGCTGTAAAGTCTTGATCCGAATAGTTTAGCATGCTCCATTACAGCATCTATTTTCAGATTAAACATGTTTGTTCCTTTAACGTAGAACACCGGTATGCCTAGGCTTCTAACAACTTGCCACGAGTATTCAGCTAATAAGTCCATTATTAATGCTCCTTCAGGCCCAAATCTCATATGTCCATGGTCTGAATAAGGCTCCCATTCTATAGCGAATTTAGCACAGTATTCCGGGATTTTCGGTTTTCCTCCAGGAAGTTCTTTCTTTAAAGCCTCTTTTTCAACAAGTATTTTGAAGTTTTCATCCTCGAAAACATATTCTTCAGGAGAGTAAAGTTTGCCATCAGGTGTTAATATCGCATATTCATGTTCCTCCTTTACCTCTTCGGCAGGCTTTTCTGGTTTTATTTCTCTTGAAAGCTCAGATAATGGGTGACCTAAACATTTAATTTCGAATGCTTTATACCATCCGAAAGGTGTTCTAAAAACTTTTAACCCTTTCTTCCTGAGTCTTCCTTCTAATTCCTTTAAAACGCTAATTGCAACATTAGGTGGCGCTAAATTCTTCGACAAATGTGCGTACGGATAAACAACTACTTCGCTAGCTTTCACCTTGTCGACTATTTCGGCTATTTCTTTGGCCGCATTTTCAGTAAGAGCTTCAACATTTTTATCATCGCCCTCCTCAACTGTTGTGAAAACAACTAGCACATTTTTAGTAGAATATTTTCTTTTTTCATTAGGTACTTTTTCAGCTTTATCTACGGCTTTCTGCTTAACTTCAAATGAAAACCTCTCGGCATGTACTGCAAGTATTCTCATAAATTTTTCACCAGTGTTTTAAGTCAAATATGCTGTAAGATATCAAAATACTTAAACCTTTACGTTTTTATCAAAGCTATTTTAAACGTCTTTAAATAAGTTAAGTTTAACTACAATACCAATCCTATATATTCTGGGGATTAATCAATGGTTAAGGGTATTGTTCTAATCAGTACTGAAGCTGGAACAGAGGAAGATGTTCTAACGGAACTAAATAGGTATCCTGAGGTTAAGTCAGCATACTTAGTTTACGGAATATATGATGTAGTTGCTTTAATAGAGGGCGAAAGCTTAGATGATATTAGATCAATAGTTTTCAATAAGATTAGAAAGATTAAGCCCGTTAAATCAACTGTAACCATGGTTGTAGTTAAGGAGGTAAGTAAATAGGATAAAACGATACTTATAGGAACTTTAACAACTTCTTCAAATCCCCAATAATAACCGTGTTTTTGAAAGACCGAATCTTATCCTCTCTATCCACAAGTACACATTTTAATCCTGCTTTGAAACATCCTACAATGTCTGCTAAGTAATCATCACCTACATGGATTACTTTTTCCGGATAAACGTTTGCTTCTCTCGTCAACTTATAAAAGGCTTCGACATGAGGTTTGGGTTTAGATGTATCTTCACCCGCTATAACTATATAGTCGAAAAGATTCTTGGGAAAAATTTTTAGAATTCTCTTCATTTTAACACCATATAATCCATCGGTATTTGTTAAAATAGCTATAGCGTACCCCTTCTTTTTTAAGTATGCTAAAACTTCCATTACTTCATCATATGGGGAAGAATTCTCAGTAATGTACTCCCAATATTCCTTTACGAACCTTGTTATTTCACTATTTCTTACTATTACGTTAAAATGTTTAAGTGTCTCCTTAATCCACACGTGTCTACTATAATTTCCTTTTTTCGAAAGTTCCTCCGAAATTGAAGTGTAGGATCTGTAAAGTTGGCTATAGTTAATCCCTGAAATTAAGGATATGTTTCTAATTAGTATTGTCGTAGCTTCTTCCATGGCTGTTGAAGTGTTAACTAATGTTCCGTCGAAGTCGAATGAAACTACTTCTATAGAGCCTCTTCTCATTTTAGCTAAGCCATTCTATTACTCTAGCGTAGCCTATGTCTCCTCTTACCTTTTCCACAACAACCTTTACTTTGTCTCCAATTGATGTTTTAGGTACAATGATTTTTACTCCATGAACATGGGCTACTCCATTGCCTTTATCATCAACATCTTTTATTGTAACAGTTATTTCTGCGCCTTTTCTTAACCAATCGTCCGAAGAGGCTCTTATTTTAGGGTATATGCTAAAGTTATAGGTGGTTTTGTATGGACTTATTCTCCTATTCTTTTTTCTCAAAACAATCAAACCGTGAAGTTTTTGTTTTTATGTGTTGATGTACCGCGCGGGTATTTATATGTTTTGGGTTATAGATGAAACTATATTGTTTCATGGGTTAAGCTTCTATGTTGATAATGGCTACCTTTTGAAGGATGCGGTATAGGTATTGGTGGTGGAATGCCTATTTCTCTAGACATTATTATAGCTTCAGTTAGCGTATAATGTAGTGTTGTAAGGAAGATGCTTTGAGGAGGTCTTTTCTTGCTTATTGCGTCATATACGTCATTTATTTCATTGTTCGAGCCTGTTACAAGTACGTAGCCTTTTAACGTTATTGTGGCTATTAATGGAGTTGTCGTCATATTGAAAACGAATGGGACTTTAAGCTTACTTTCAGATTTTTCAACATCTCCGCTAGGTAAAGTAAGCTGGGTATGGTATTGCAGAGGTTGTGGTATTATTTCACTTACTTTTTCCGCAAAAATTGAAGTAAATCTAACAGTAACGGATACACCCATGGTTAACTAAACCACCTATTTCTCTAGAATGAAACGCTTATATCTAGGAAGTCTGTTGGCAAAGGTATCCCTTTAGAGGTATACTCATCATATTTCTTCCTTAGGAAGTCTAAGAATATCGGGCAACCGTCGAACTTGCCTTCACGGGTACATTTCTCGCCTAAGGTAATAAAGCATATCTTAGTTTTATGGTCAAAGTAGGGGCATCGTTTATAGTATTTTCTTGCTGATCTCATCATTCTTTCTACCCAAGCTGTTTTCGGATCCTTCTTTACCTCCTTCGGTGCTTTTGCGTATTTTTCTAACATATCTTCTATCTTTGATGACATTTTAGTTACACCTCCATGCGCTTCGTTAATATTTCGTAAGTATGATATGGGATTCGAAAATATAAAACTATCCACTTCTAGTTGAAACCGAAACTAATTCTAGGTATCGCAGAATACCATTAAAGATTTCATGAGTGATTCTTAACAATAGTTTCGGTTTGCTCTACTAGAACGAAGTTTAAATACTCCCAACCCCTCATAGAGGAATAAAGAATTTAAGTGCTAAAAAGTAAGTCATTTCTATGAGGGGTGAGTGGTGAGTAAAAAAATAAGGAATATTTCTGAATTACCAGGTGTAGGTAAAAGTACAGCTTCTAAGCTTATAGAGGCAGGTTATGGTACTCTCGAAGCAATAGCTGTAGCTACCCCTCAAGAGTTAAGCACTGCTGTAGGTATACCTTTAGCTACAGCTCAGAGAATAATTAAGGCAGCACGTGAAGCATTAGATATTAGAATTAAGACAGCTTTAGAATTAAAGAAGGAAAGAGCGGTCGTTAAAAAGATAACCACTGGAAGTAAAAACTTAGATGCACTTCTTGGTGGAGGTGTAGAAACTAAAACTATATCGGAATTCTTTGGCGAATATGGTACTGGGAAGACTCAGATTTGTCTTCAGCTTTCAGTTAATGTCCAATTACCTCCGGAAAAGGGTGGCTTAGGAGGTAAAGCAGTATACATTGATACTGAGGGAACATTTAGATGGGAAAGAATAGAATCTATGGCTAGGGCTCTGGGTTTAAACCCTGACGAAGTAATGGCGAACATTTACTACGTTAGAGCTGTAAATAGTGATCACCAAATGGCCGTAGTGGATGAACTATTTGATTTAGTACCTAAAGAGAACATTAAGCTTGTTGTTGTAGACTCCGTAACAGGGCACTTTAGAGCTGAATACATTGGTAGAGAACATTTAGCACAAAGACAGCAAAAGCTAAACAGACATCTCCATCAGCTTATGAGACTAGCAGAGATATATAATGTTGCAGTTGTTGTAACAAACCAAGTAATGGCAAGACCCGACGTTTTCTACGGTGATCCAACACAAGCTGTAGGAGGCCATGTACTATACCATGCTCCTGGAGTAAGAGTTCAACTAAGAAAGAGTAGAGGCAATAGACGAATAGCAAGAGTAGTTGATGCGCCTCATCTACCTGAAGGCGAAGCTGTTTTCGTAATTACTGAAGAAGGTATAAGGGATCCCTCAGAGTAATAACCAAGTTTTAGCGTTATTTAGTAGATATAATGGATGCATATTTGAACAGAAATTTAATTAAGCCTACATTATACGTAAGCGTATTACAGCGCTATATTTGCTAAACGCTTATTTTGTTCAATATCTTCTTGAACATTCTTGAACAATGATGCATTAATTTATATATTTGTTTGTATTTAGATTTTATCTCATGAAGAAATGTACTTCTACAACAATATTATTCATGTGTACGCTGGTGGAAGCATGGGGAAAATGGTCTCTGTGATGCTTTCAGACCGTGAAGCAATGGTTCTCGAAAACTACTGTACAGTTCATGGAATTTCAAAAAGTGAGGCCTTAAGACTAGCGCTAAGGTCTTTGCTTGAAAAAAGAAAGGTTGAATCAAAATTTAAAAAAGCCCTAATTAAGGGGACAATTATTAAGGAGGTTTCAGTTTCGTCTACTAAGGTTTATATAGTAGGTGATGAATTAGAAATAGAAATGCTGGGTTAAGGTTAAAGAGTGATTAAAGCTTGGCGGTAGTAGTCAGTTTAACACACGGGAAAGATTTAGACGGTATAGCTTCAGCAGCAATAGTGTTAAGGTATGCTAATAAAATTGGCTGCGATTTTAAAGTTTATTTCTCAGAACCTCAAATGCTTCACATTACTCTTGAAAACTTACCTATCAAAACCAACGTATCAGAAATAATCATTTCCGATTTAGGCTTGAATAAACACTTACTAGGTGACGTAAGTAGGATATTAAAGGATATAAAAGACAACCACCAAGTTAAAATAAGATGGTTTGACCATCATTTATGGAATCATGAAGCCAAAGTTAAAATTGAAAAGCTTATTGATGAACTCATAGTTAACGAAAGGTTTTGTGGAGCAGAATTGGTTCAAAGAAGACTACTCCCAAACGATGCAATAGCGGCTAAGATTGCTTTCTTAGCACGTGACGCTGATTTTTGGATTTTCTCTAACGAAATCTCCAAGAAATTATCAAAGGTAATAAGCTATAAAAGTACATCATTAGAAAACCTTGTGGAAATGCTGTCTAAAGGAATATTTTGGAATAATGATCTTGAAAAGAAATTTAGAGAAGTTATTTCTAAAGAAAAGAAAATGCTAAGAGAATGTCTGAAGACACTAGAATCATATAGAATTAAAGGGTTTAAGGTAGCACTTGTTAAAGGAAATATTCCCGCAGGAGAAATAGCGGATATCCTTGCTAAAAAAGGCTATGACATAATAGTCGTCTTATCTCCAGAAGGTAAGGTTAGCTTGAGAAGAGGAAATGAAAGCGTAAATCTCGTACCCATAGCTGAAAAACTTAATGGCGGAGGTCATCCTTATGCAGCAGGTGGTTCACTAAACTATGGATGGTTTGATAAGTTTTTAGCTAAAAACTTTGGCATCTATAGGAAGAAAGAAACAATTTTAAAGGCTATAAATGAAGTTCTACCTTAGGGTTAAGATAGGTGTACAATGTAATAGAGGAATTAAAGGTAATTACCTCACTAATTTTCCTACTATACACTTCAGCACTTGATATAAAGTATAGAGAGGTCGATCTTAAAGTTTGGTTTGTCTTTGGAAGCATGGCTGTGACGTTAACTTTAGCTGAATTCGTAGTTTTCAATATGTCCCTAAACGATATATTAAAGTTGGCTGCTTCAGCACTTTTTGCTTTAAGTATAGGTGGCTTAGCATACTATTTAGATTTATTCGGTGGAGCAGATTTATTCGCCCTAATTACATTAGCTATTATGCATCCATGGCACCCTTTTAAACCCTTATTCGGGCTAAAACCGCCACTACCGTTTATATTGACTGTTTTAGTTAATTCGCTAATTTCTTCATTAATCATTCCTCTAATGAATATTGCAAGAAATCTATCTCATCTAGGTTTAGTGTTTAAGCTTAGAATTCCTAAAAGGTATAAAATAGCTTACATGTTTTTAGGATTCCCTGTAACCATAGAAAAGTATTTAGGAATGAAATTCACCTATCCATTGATTATTTATAGAGTAGCTCAAAACGGAAAACTCGAGACAACATATAGGTTGTCATTTTCTATTGAAGAAGAACATTATGAACATCAGGATGAGCTTAGGAAACTTGTAGAAAGGGGCTTGCTTAGTTATGGCGATGTTATTTGGGTAACACAAGGTATACCATTACTAGTTTTCATAACTTTCGGGTATGTAGTATCGTTAATCTTTGGTGATGTCATTTTATGTTTATTGTTTACGTATATTTTAAAAGTTCCAGCGTGTTAAACCTATAATGCAATTAGGTGGTAAATGTGAAAGTGCTTTGGGCACCATGGAGAATAAGATATATTGAAGCTCCTAAGCCTAAGGGGTGCTTCATCTGCACTGCAGCAAAATCAGGTAAGGATAAAGAAAATTACGTTATATATAGGGGTAAGAACGCTTTTATTCTCATGAATCTGTATCCATACAATCCCGGACATTTGATGGTTGCTACTTACCGCCATATAGGAGCACTTGAAGAACTTACTAAAGATGAGCTTTATGATCTCATGGAGCTCACTGTTTTATCTGTTAAGCTACTTAAGAAGGTATTTAGCCCACATGGTTTCAACATAGGAATAAATTTAGGAAGTGTTGCTGGTGCTGGTATTGAAGACCATGTTCACATACATATTGTACCTAGATGGTTAGGTGATACAAATTTCATGCCCGTTTTAGGTGATGTTAAGGTTATACCTCAAGCCCTTGAAGAAACATATAATAAATTAGTGAAAGCTATAAAGGATATTTCCTAGGGGTAAGGTTAATAATGGTGAAGAAGTTCGATCCATGGTCTGTTGTCGATGTTGAAGATTATGGAAAACTTATTGAAGTTTTCGGCATAGAGCCTTTAACGGAGGATCTACTTAAAGAACTACCATTCCTTAATAGATACTTTGCTAGGAAAATAGTTTTCGGACATAGGGACTTTCAGATAATAATCAGGGCAATTAAGAATAATGAAGAGTACGCTGTAATGTCCGGAATAAAGCCTTCAGGAATATTTCACTTAGGAAGTAAAATGACAGCTGAACAAATAATATATCTCCAAAAACTCTCCCCTAAAGCTAAAGTATTTTACGCAATAGCAGACATAGAAGCATGGGAGGATAACGGAATACCTTTTGAAGAATCAGTAAATTATGCTATTGAAAATGTTGCAGATTTAATAGCTTTAGGGATAGATCTTAAAAGAACCTATATTTATTTGCAATCAAGAGAACCTCGAGTAATGCGGTATGGATACTTCTTTGCTAGAGGAATAACCTATAATCTCTTAGAAGCCATATATGGCGAAAAACATTTAGGAATGTACATGACAGCCATGGTTCAGGTAGGCGATATACTATTACCTCAGCATCCGGACTTTGGAGGCCCTAAGCCAACAGTTGTTCCGGTAGGTGCTGATCAAGATCCACACATTAGATTGACACGTGACTTAGCTAGAAAATACGCTAAAAAGTTTGGATTTATTCCACCAGCAGCAGTATATCATAAACTCCAGTGGAGTCTTAAGGGGCCAGGATTTAAGATGAGTAAAAGAGACCCCATGAGCTACATTACACTTAAAGACGCTCCTTCAGAAGTATGGAAAAAGCTCATGAACGCGTATACTGGTGGTAGGGAAACAGCGGAGCTGCAAAGGAAACTTGGTGGTAATCCTGAAAAATGTGCAATATATCAATTAGCCATGTACCACATCGATGATGAATCTAGGGTAAGGAGAGTTTATGAGGAATGCAAGCATGGATTAAGACTCTGTGGAGAATGTAAGAGAGAGGTAGCGGATCTATTTGTTAAATGGCTTATTATGCACCAGGAAAAGAGGAAAAAGAACCTTAGCAAAGCGAAAGATATAATACACGAGGCACTTAGTAGGAATTAGATTCATCACCCTATTTTGACACTCTATAAACAAATTTTCCTCTTTCAAAATTCGGTACCTTAACTAGTAAGCCTTTACGTAACATTTCCGCAATAATCACTCTTAACCTAGGTTTATCTATTTTAACATGGTTCTTTAGTTCTTCAAAAGTTAGTTCACCACGTTCCTTAATAACCTCAATTATTGCTTTTTCTTCCTCTGAAAGAATACGCTTGTTTTTCAACTCCATTGTATTTAGCACACCCCATATAGCCCTTTTACTAAAGCTCCGTAGAAGGCAGTTTTAAACTTTAATGAATAATTTTGATTAGGAAGGAAGATAATATTCTGATACGGAGGGGTTTAAGTTTGGCAAGAGTTTCCTCAGGCTTAATAATAGCAGGTGCATATGCTAACAAACTTAGAAGGGTTATGTTTGCTACGCTTAAAGGAAAAATCGATAATAAGGAAGTAGCTCGGGCTACAGGCGAACTTAACGCTTTACTATTTGAGTTGTTTAGAGAGGTAGGTGTTGAGAAGGGCGATGTTGTACGTATAACTATTGAGTATGAAATTGAGAATGGTAAGATAAAGTGGAAATGGAATACTCTCGAAGTACAACATTATAAGCCTGTGGAGGAAACATCTACTAAAATTAAGGAGCTCCTACCTAAGGTTCTTGAGAAAAGAGAAGAAATAATGGCTAGACCAGCTTTGCCTGTGGAAATTGAAGTAGAATATTTAGGTACGGTAAAGGAGGGTTTAGAGGACGTTTATGTAGTTAAGGCGCCTAAGGAGGAAACATATGCGACAATAGGTGCTGTAAGGGTTTTATTCCGAAACGAGGAAGGAGAAGCATTAGCAGTAATAGTTACACCGGAAGGTAGGGCTTTCCGCTATCTTATGAAGTTAAAATATAGTCCAGACCCATTAGAAATAGCTAAGAGCGTTAAAGAAGAGCTAATTAAGGCGCTAAGTGAAAATAGGGTTAAGGAAATAGATAGGGAGAAGGCAAAGGAAACTCTTAAAGAATTAATTAAAGTAGAATAGTTAAGTAAGGAGGCGATGAAGAAGTCCTCGATCACTGAATGCTGATGACGGTGGGGTTTAACTGAGCTACGTTTTTAAAATGAAAATAAGCTGCAATATTGGGAAGACAAAGTATTTTGAAGAAGTAATTGTAGTTGATGAAAAAACATTTTTCCCTAAAATAACTTATAAGAAGTCTCAAAGAAAGCTTATTATCAGAATAGTTGTTAGTGAGAACATTTTAAGGTATGATGTAAAGTATGGAATTCTAGGAGGTTTCTTACTATTAAGAACGCTCCTCTCAAATCAAGTAGTAGGGAACCTAACTAAAGCCAAGAGTATTGAGTATGCAGCATTAAGGAACTTCGTTACATTAACCCTTAAAAGACTTATTAGCGAAGTAGGGCCAGAGTTCGCAACTAAAATATACTTCACCCCAACGTTCTTATTTTATGACTTATTAGCATCATATAGGTCTCTTGTAGGATACTTAGACCCTATAAATGTATGTTCTCTAATGAATATTGAGAGAATGAAAGACATTTTTTTAGTGAAGTTTTTAAGCTATTTAAAATATCTTGAAAAGCAGGAGATTCTTTGCTCAGCAAGTAATTCTGGTTTTTTAAAAATATGTGAAAGCTTTTTGGAAAAAGCTAGAAAAACGCCTTTGCTCATTACTGAAAGATTCATTCGCGAAATAATAGTTCCGTATATGGAATATTCATTAAAGGTAAGAAACATAATACCTTTAGCGATTATTATCCCAGAAATTAGAGGGTTTCTGCCGAAAATAGTAGCTCCATCGCCATATTCCGAACTTTATATTGAAATCGACAATAAAATAATGTCATTTCATAAAGGTTTCGAAAACATTTCCTACGTTAAATCTTTAGGAAGCACCATCAACTACACATTTCTAGGTGAAGCAGAATTCCACGGAAGAAAGATGTTAGTTGTTGTAAAAAAATATAGGGACTGGAAATCGTTGAAATGGTTACCTATAGGATTATGGACTATTGGAACAGTTGATTTTGCGTTATCTGCTAGTGAAAGGTTATTACGTGAGGTGAACGCCATTACGTTATTAAGAAAGTCAGGATTAAGGGTACCTATGGTTCTCGGAATCGATTGGCATAAAAAATATGTTATTAGGGAATACATTGAAGGCAGTAATTTAGTAGAAGTTCTACATAGTAAAGACTTCAAAAATGCATGTTACCGCCTAGGCGGTCTTCTAGCAGACATACATAAATTAGGATTATCAATCGGTGATACAAGACCTTCAAACTTTATACTTAACAAACATGGAGCTATAGTTCCTATAGATTTAGAGCAAGCTTCGCAAAAAATTCCTCCATCATGGGATATTGCAGAGTACATTGCATTTACAACGGTCTATCTTAAATTTAAATTTGATGAAAGCTTCATAGCTGCTAAAAGTTTAGCTAAAGGTTATTTAGAAAACGAGGGAAGTTTACACAATATATGCAATACTGTAAACAGAGGTTATATAAGGGTTTTAGCACCTATATCGCCTTTATACCCTTTTATAGTCAAAAAACTATATAGGGAATTAGGGTGTTCATGATGAAAAAATTGGATCTTGAGGTTATAGAGGAATATGAGCTACTTGGTGAAAAGAGATTTAGAGTAAGAATTAAAGGAACAAATATTGTTCTCAATGTTTCTGCGGAGAATAGCGAAGATGCTATTAAGAAAGCTAAAGAATTAGTCGAAAGGATAAGGTTAAACGAAGTAGTAGATCAGTACAAAATTAAATGAATTTATAAAGTAATTCCTTAGGAACAGAACAGCAAGCCTCAATTACTCTAAGACCATACTTCTTAATTATAGACTTGGGAGGATTAGTTATTCTATCAACAAGCTGTTTTTCTATTAGATAGGGATCTACCAGATACTTTGTTTTCCAAGGCCTCATACATCCTAGAGCTAATATACCATTAAACTTTTTCCTCGCATACGCAATGATTTTGACTACATCTTTTGCTTCAGGAATAGAGGAATTTTCCATTTTTGTTCCTCTTGTAGGTATGAAGATGAGGAAAACTAGAATATATGGGTTAAAATCCATTAAAGCATCAATAACCTTGTATTCATAAACTATTTTCCCATAATTTAATCCTAACGGTATGTGAGGAGCAATATAGGGAGGACCATACTTATCTAGGAGTTCAAAAGACCTTATGTAGTCTTCGGGGTCTTTATTCTTTAAATTTTTAATGTTCTTTATAACAAATGGATCAAGAATCATTTCATAATCTACTATATCAACACCCGCTTCTCTTAATTTTATTGCTAAGTCTTTACTTACAAGACCTTGATGAACGCTTATTATAATATCAAAATCTCTTTTAATATCCTTTATTGTTGAAAGAAAGGGTTCTACAGGAAGCTTACCTTGTAAATCAAAACCTCCACTTATCAAAACGCCCTTAGCTCCCCTTTTTACAAGGTATTTTACAGTATCATATAGCTTCTTTGGGGTAGGTGCTAACTCCATACCATGAAGATAATATCCTTCACAATATGCGCAATTAAGCGGGCATGATGTGCCAGTAATGCTTATGTCTGGGAATTTTTTGCCAGGAATATACGCTTTAACATTACTCATATTTATCACATTCATTAAGAATTTTCTCTAAATCTCTTCTAATGATAGCTAATCTTTCCTTAGCAAATGATATAGATGGGAAGTTATAGTATGGTCCCTTTGGACTCTCATTGTAGAATGGTCTATTGCATGAAGGACAACCTGTTGTTAGAAACAATGAAACGTATTTTTCCAAGTTACTTATTACATCCTTTAAGAAGCTCTTTTTGAAGCCTACTTTGTCATTTACATAAAATATTTCATCTTCTTTACCTTTTTCAATAAGATATTTTGCTAATTGCATTTTTCTCCATGAAATTAATGATGGTTGCTTCTTAATGTTTAACATTGTTCCCTTAACTGGCGTATAAGCGAATAATGCTATTTCAGCTCCAAGCTCATGAACCTTCTTCATTGTTTCCACGAACTCTCTTTCGCTTTCACCTAGACCAAATATTAAGTGAACATCTACCTTTCTTAACCCGAAAACTTCAATACCATCCCTTATGAATTCCATATATCTTTCCCATGTAAATGGCTTTCGAATGGTCTTGAAAACACTTGGTGATGCAGCGTCTAAGCCTACACCTAAGTAGTCTACTCCTAGTTCTTTTAACTTAATGAGAAACTCTTTACTGACAGGCGTTATAGAAGCGCTTAAGGATGTTCTTATATTGCTCTTTCTGATATTCCTTATTATTTCTAGGAATTCGTCCTCAAAAGAGGGTTTAATAACGTTTTGAACACATATTCTTGCGAAAACGTTTTTCCTTTTAATTGCTTTAATCAGTTTCTCTAATTCTATTCTCGGCCATACAACTCTTGAAACAAAATCTTTTCTCGAGAAATTAATTCTGCTTTGTGGACAGAAAAGACATTCGGCCTCACACCCGTTTTCTGAATACTGAAGTACATAAGCTGTATATGGTTTTTCGAGCATTTTAATATCTAACAACCCTAATGATGCCAATGTACCTATTGAAGCTCGAACATACATCTCTGTAGGACCCTTTATCTAAATTTAACCTAACTTCTTAAGGGCACTTGCTCTTTATAAACATGTAAATAAATATTTTACTATAAGCAATAATATTTATGTAATAATTCATTATGAGCTAACAAGTTAAGCAGTAGGTGTAATTTTCATGGAGAAATGGAGATTAATTATTAACGAAGGAGATGCATACTGGAATATGGCTATTGATGAAGCAATGCTCATACTTAAAGATAAAGGGGAAATCCCTAATACTCTTAGATTATTCGTGTTTAATCCAAGCGCAGTAACCATAGGTTATTTCCAAAGGGTAAATGATGCAGTAAACTTAGAATTTCTTAATAAACGTAAAATATTGATTACTAGAAGAATAACTGGCGGTGGATCAGTATATCACGATGTAAACGGTGAAGTAACATATTCTATTGTTGCTTCAATAAGCGATGTTGCTACGGATGTGTTAAAAAGCTATGAGATAATATGTAAAGGGTTAGTTTATGCTATAGAGAAGTTCGGGTTAAAAGCGCGATTCGTTCCTATAAACGATGTTGTCGTTAATGGTAAAAAGATTTCAGGTAGTGCTCAATCACGAAAGAAAACAGCGCTTTTACAGCATGGAACACTAATGTATAATACAGACTTAGTCACTTTAGCTTCGACACTTAAGGCGCCTAAAGAGAAACTAATTAGTCATGGGGTTAAGTCTATTCTTGAAAGGGTAACAACTCTTTCAAGGGAATTAGGCAGAACAGTAACTAAAGAAGAAACTATTGAAGCGCTGATTGAGGGTTTCTCCAAAGCACTTAATGTCGAATTCGAAAAGGGAGAACTTACAGAAAAAGAAATCGAATTAGCAAGGAAGCTTGTTGAAAAATATAGGTCAAAAGAGTGGATATTTAAGAGGTGAGTTCTAGTGAAGAAAACTAGTGTTCTTAAGAAAATTAAAGGTGGAAAAACAGTCAAAGTAGATATAGAAATAACTGATGATGAAAGAATCCATGACATTATAATTAGCGGCGACTTTTTCGTATATCCTCAGGAAGCGCTTGAAGAATTAGAAAACAAACTCAAGGGATGTAATCTGGAAGAAGCAAAAAGTGTTCTTAGAGAGTACTCTGAAAAAATAACCGCACTAGGCTTTACATTAGATGACGTAGCCGAACTTCTAGAAAAAGCGTTTAAATCTTAAACTTTTTTATAAGAACCCTTTTTCTGAGAACCTAATACTTTAATTACCTGTTTAATTAACCATAGTATATAATTAATAATTGTTCAGCCACTATGGTACTAAACTATATATAATGTTCATGTGTTACGGATTCTCTGTATATGAGTGAAGTTGATCTATGATGAACCATAGCGAAATAGTGGAGATGGTAAAGGAGAAAAACATAGAATGGATAGAAGTCCACTTCACCTCGCTACTTGGTAAACTCCACTCTATAACGTTTCCAACAAGTAAGCTTTCAAATGAAATAACGATAAAAGGTTTTGGTAAATTAGATGGTAGCTCAATAAAGGGATTTTCAACAATAGATGAAAGTGATTTAGTTCTTAAGCCTGATCCAGAAACTTTTGCAATAATACCGTGGAAAAAGTCTACGGCTAGATTCATAGGTAAGGTTTATTGGGGGTTCAATAGGGGCAGGCTAGAAAAAGATCCAAGATATATAGCTGAAAAAGCCGAGAAATACGCCAAAGACCAAGGTTACATTAGTCTTTGGGGGTCTGAAGTAGAATTCTTCATATTCGATAAAGTAGAGCTAGACTTTGAAAATCCGGGAGTAAAACAATCCCTTTCAATAGTTTCTAAAGAAAGAAGTACTTCTGTTAACCCTCTTTTCATACGTGTAAAGGAAGGATATTACACTCCAGACCCCTACGATATAGTATACAATATTAGAAGCGAAGCATCAGTAATTTTAACAAAATACTTCAATGTCGAAGTAGAAGCACATCACCATGAAGTTGCTTCTTCAGGTCAATGCGAAATAGATTTCAAATATGGAGGTTTAGTTAGAACTGCAGATAATGTTCAAACCCTAAAATATGTTGTAAAAAATGTTGCTGCAAAATATGGTATGTATGCTTCATTTATGCCTAAGCCGATCTATGGGGATAATGGTTCAGGAATGCATGTTCATGTAAGCCTTTGGGATACTAGCGGTAGGAACCTCTTTTATGATGAAAACGATGAATACGCGGAATTAAGCCAGCTAGGTAGATACTTCATAGGGGGACTTATAGAACACGCAAGATCTCTCTCAGCAATAGTTTCCCCAACAACTAATAGCTATAAGAGGCTTATCCCAGGCTATGAGGCTCCAGTATATCTTGCTTGGAGTAGAGGTAATAGAAGCGCTGCAATAAGAGTGCCTGCCTACCATAGGGGTGTTAAGAGTGAAAAAAGAATAGAGTATAGACCACCTGATCCATCAGCTAACCCATACTTAGCATTTGCTGCAATACTCGCAGCAGGGCTTGATGGAATTAAGAAGAAAATAGAGCCCGAAGATCCCGTTGATAAGAACATTTACCATATGAGCGAGGAAGAGAGAAAAAGGTTAGGAATCAAAGAACTTCCACGAACACTCTGGGAAGCTCTTGATGAGCTTGAGTCCGATAGAGAATATCTTCACCCAATATTTCCCAAAGCGGCTTTAGATGATTACATCGAATTAAAAAGGAGAGAAGTAAAATTCATAGAAGCAATTCCTTCTCCCGCCGAATTCTATATGTACATGGATGTTTAGCTTAAACATAGACAAAATATAAAGCAACACATATTCTAGAACAAGTGTGAATTCTTAGTATTGAATATTAGTTTATGGTGGATGTTGTTGAGGGGGTTATTGAGGGTTCTTGTTCTTTAAGCGTCTTTAATCCTCTATAAGCTATTATGTAAGCGCTTGTTGCATGTTTGTCTAATCCTTTTTCTCTCATAATCTGCTTATGTGCTATACTACTGCTCGTCCCCCTAGGATTTACCAGTATAACTGTGAATCTAAGTTTAAGTGCTTTAATAATACTATTTTTAAGGAGCTGTTTCTTAGGGAATTTAGCTATCTTACGGTTAGCATTTGGGATGCTTGTAAACCTCCTAGTTTTTATTTTTGTCAAGTTCTCAAACACCACGTAGTCTACTCCTATCCTTCTACACCACTTCAAAGCTTTGGCTAAGGCGTTAAGTCTTATCCATTTAGCTTTATTCCTAGGAAAACCATGAGATATTGCCTCACTATACCAGAAGGTTCTTAAAGCAATAATCTCACATTCTCTATCAATAATCACTGCATTAAGCCTATCACTATTAATATCAAATCCAGCTATCAATCCATAACCGTTAGGTTTAGGTGCTAAAAGGTGTTTCAGGTATAACCATAAAGGAAGCTCTACGTGAATATATGGTTTACCGTTCTTAAAGCTTATAGATGCACCATAACTTGTTCTCTTCTGATTAGCGAGTTCTATTAACTCATTAACTAACGGTAGATACTTTTCTCCAAACCTTACCTTAAATTCTAACCACTCACCATCATAATATCTTACTAGCACCTTATCTGTGGATATCAATTTTATGTTTAGGTTTCCTCTCCATGTTACTCCCCCTCTTGATGCTATCCATTTCCTCTTTGTGCTTATTCTATTAACAATTACTTCATTATTGACTTGTTCTCTTGCTCCTTCCACTAATAACTTTGCATACTTATATGCCGTTTCGCCATAGATGCTACTTGGTAGTATTTTCGCTAATTCCTTGTATGCTTGCTTTTGAGGTACATCACTCAATACAAGGTTTATCCCATGCTTAACTGCCTGTTTGAAACGGTATGCTAGTAAACATAATTTCATATAGTTTTCATTACTTTTTGGTATTAGTCTACCATTAATTGTTATGTACATGAACTGTTCTTGTGTTTCCTTATCTGCTATTATCTTAGGCATCAGGTTTAATGACAACTACTACCACCTCTTGACCATGTAAATGTTTTAACCTATCTTCAATCTCCCTAGGAATATAGATACACAGCTTCCTCCCGCTACATTTGCTTATCTTGGCGTGGAAAACATATTGCTCCACAACAGTACACCACTATATATATTTACGTAAAATTTATATTTGTTTTACGCTAGAAAGAGATGTGGGATGTGGGGAGTGAACGAGCGATGACCAGTCGAGAGATAAGGGTGAAGCTCCCCAAACCTCTCTACCTTCGCTCAAGGGAGTCTGGTGGAGCGATGCGGGCGGCTAAGGCTGTGAAGCCAGGCTTCCGAAAAGCGGGGGTAGAGAAAGCCCATGAGGGATGAAGACCCACCATAAGGGTCAGACCTCTAGATACGGTACGAGAGGTGAATAAGTATTAAAGTTAATGTTAGATTATTTGCCATATATAGAGACATTGTAGGTTCAGAAAGAATATCTATCGAACTTACTGAAGGAGCTAAGGTGAAAGATCTCATAGAAACGCTGGTAAAGAGGTATCCTCAAATAGCAAACTACATTGATGAAACAGAACCTGAAGAACCTATAATTGTTCTTGTAAATGGTGAACCAGCTGATCAAAATAGGGAACTTAAGAATAATGATGAAGTGTTTCTGTTTCCTCCTGCTTCTGGAGGATTTCCTGAAGGCTTCATAATTGAAGAAGATATTAGTGTCGATGGCATTATTGAGGAAATGAAGAAGAACCCTGAATTTATCAGGAGCGGAGCTGTTGTTGTTTTCATAGGTTTCGTTAAAGGATTAGTTGAAGGCAACGTTGAAGTTTATGAGTTATCATATGATGCCTATAAACCTTTTGCTAACGCTAAGCTTAAGGAAATAGCCGAGGAGTATTCTAGGAAACCTAATGTTATAGATGTTAGAGTATACCATAAAGTATCTAGGCTTAAACCTAAGGAGTCAACAGTTTACATATTTGTTTCAGCTATCGATAGAAAAACAGCATTTGATATTGCAAGAGAAGTTCTTGAAAAGGTTAAACATGAAACACCTATATGGAAGCTTGAAAGAAGAAGTGATGGAGAATTTTGGGTTTTAGGTAATGGAAGAAGAGTTCCTAGACCTAAAACTACTCAACAACAATAGTTTCAACCAAACATAGCTCACCATTTTCTATTAGATAGGCTGAAAAGTTCCCATTCCTATCAACTATAAGCCATGGGACATTCCATAATCTCATGTAATAAAGATCCTTTGACGAAGGAGCTACCGATGTCATATGTGAATGAAATAGACCAACAATGTCCATAGACTTATTTCTGTGCTTGATTATTTCGTTAAACATCTCCCTAGGATCCATTTTGAAGCTTACAGAGGAATTTTCAACATTCCTTATTAAAGCATAGCTTAAAACATTAAAACTTCCTTTAGATATCGTACCAAAGAGTAAACCACATATTTCAATTAAGTTTCGTTTCGCTTCACATAATATGGCATATAGAATTTCCTTTTTTACCTTTAATGATTTCCTACACTTTCTCATATTCATAATCATGCTCCCCGTAACTTTGTATGAGGGAAACTGTTTATAGAGATGCTAGGTTTATTCTTAAAAACATAGAGGAAACCTTTAAGGTGACTTAGATTTTGGAGGTTGCTGTTAAAACTAACGTTAAATTAAAATGTGTAAGTTGCGGTATGGTGTATCCTCCTGATCCTAGACTTTATGAATGTGGAAAATGCGGTGGCTTATTAACTGTGGAATATGATTTTTCAAGAGTAAAGATTTCGTGGAATGATTTTGATGGTAAAGGTGTTTGGAGGTATAAGCAGCTCCTACCTCCTTCCGAAGAACTTTATGATAAAACAATTACTTTACATGAAGGAAACACCCCTTTAATAAAATTGGAAAACCTTGTAACACAAAGTAACGTGTATGTTAAGTTCGAAGGTGCTAATCCTACTGGAAGCTTCAAAGATCGTGGAATGACTGTTGCTATAACATTGGCGAAGCATATAGGTTCGCGTTTAGTTATAGTTGCTTCTACCGGTAATACTGCAGCTTCTGTTTCAGCTTATGCTTCTCGTGCAAACATTAAATCGGCAATAGTTTTACCGAAAGGTAAAGTAGCGTTAGGTAAGCTCGCCCAATCTATTCTTCATGGCGCGTTAATTTTTGAGATAGAGGGTAACTTTGATGACGCGTTAGATACTGTTAGGAAAGTTGTTGAAATAAACCCGAAAATATACCCGCTAAACTCGTTCAATCCTTGGAGACTTGAGGGACAGAAAACATTGGCTTTCGAAGTAGCTGAAGAACTAGGCGTTCCTGACTGGGTAATTGTTCCTGTAGGTAATGCGGGAAACATTTCAGCTATATGGAAAGGGTTCAAGGAACTATATGAACTAAAGCTTATATCCAAACTTCCTAAAATGGTTGGTGTTCAGTCTGAGGGAGCATCACCGCTAGCTACAGCATTTGAAAGAGGCTTAGATGAACCTATTTTTGTTGATAAACCTGAAACTATAGCGACGGCCATTAGGATAGGGAGACCGATAAACTGGCCTAAAGCTATGATGGCTGTTAAGGAGTCGAAGGGTTTATTCCTAAAGGTAAGTGATAGAGAAATAATTGATGCTATGGCAAAGCTGGGGTCGATGGAGGGTATAGATGCCGAACCTGCTGGAGCCTCAAGTATCGCTGGTTATCTTAAATTGTTAAGGCAGAGAATAATAGGTAGAAAAGATAAAGTAGTATGCGTTGTAACAGGACATGCACTTAAGGATCCCGATGCCATGCTTAGAATAAGTGTTAGCAGAATAAGTGTTAGTAAAGCTGAGGCCGTAGAAACTATTTTGAAAACTGTTTTTCAATAATACTGATTCCTTTCTCAGTTATCACATACGTAACTATATTCAAAGGAACATAGCTGAAAGGACAAGCCTTTCTTAAAGGACATTTAGTGCAAACAGTTTCTGTACATTCTATTTTTCTTAAATAACCTTTTCTGACAAGATTTTCGACAACTACTTTCACGTGAGAAATAGGCACATTTAGTTCTTGCGAAATTCCTTGAAAATTCCAAGAACCCTTAGTTACTTTCTTCAGAATTTCAAGCTCTAAATTGCTTAAACTCATTTTTAACTCTCCAAATTTTTCCTTAACATCCCGATTACACTTAATGCTTCATTAATTATTGATTTATCTTTTAAATTATTAACATTAAATTCAACCGTTACGAGAAGCTTGTTTAAATGTTCCTTAGTTCTAACGCTATATTCTAATTTACATGGAGGTTTAATTGTTGGTTTACTCCTTACGTATTTTGTCATGAAAAACGTAAACCCCAATTTCCTAGGTACTAGACTAAATTTAATCCATAAATCACCAATACCGAAGGGAGATGATTCAAGTTCTCGAAACATAAGAAATAACGTATTTTCGTCTAGGTTCACATCAACTTCCTCTAACATAAAAAACTTATTACCCCCGATGCTTTCTAATATGTCCTCTTCAAGAGCCCTAATGTTCAATGAGTCAAGAAATGTTCTATGAAGTTCCTCTCTTAACCTATTAAAGCTTGTTATCCTATCTTCAATAGCTTTCCTAAGTATAGGCTCAGTTAGTGAAAGTAGCTCACCTGCTATTTCATTTACGTTCTTACCTGTAATTTGAGCCAAAGTTTTTAAGGCATTTAGAAAACTATCTTCAACCTCTATCATTAAGTATTCTTTATCTGAAGACAAAACCACCCACTTCCTTAATACATTTTCTATAGGGGTCAAGTTTAAAGATTCTCTATTAAATAACTATAATTTAGAAGTGATGACTGTGGCGGGCTCGACCCATTAGGGGATGAAGACTTAGGAGCCCCCTGATCCATAAGGTATATGTGATGTTATAATATTAGAGAATGTACTGAAAATAGTTCTTCTTACCATCTTAGGTTACGTCCTTGTCCTTCTAGGTTTAAAGGAGAAAATAAGTACAAAGCTTTCCAAAATAGCGTTCAAGTTTTTCTTCCGATAATGATATTTAATAGTCTTGCTAAAACAAAGTTTTCTCTTGAACATGTAAGCATAGAGCTAATAATTATAGCGTACATTTCATTATCACTGCTTTTAACTATCTACATTGATAAGCATATAGTGAAAAACGATACAAGTCTCATCGGTTCTACTGTCTTATCGGTAATATTTCAGAATTGTGCTTTCCTACCTATACCTCTTGCTTTTTCACTTTACAGA
>Ga0190363_1000101_pt1 | contig 46843 bp, 53 predicted proteins | sample 48721867_MG_FD_161272 | JGI IMG/M metagenome (GOLD analysis project Ga0190363, IMG submission 161272) | Hydrothermal vent microbial mat bacterial communities from Southern Trench, Guaymas Basin, Mexico - 4872-18-6-7_MG | ecosystem: Environmental > Aquatic > Marine > Hydrothermal vents >...
GGGTCTTGCAAAGAAAATTATAGAATATGGCGGATTAGATTCCTTGAGAAAACTAGGTGTTAAAGATTTGAGAAATTATTTGCTTTCAATAGAAGGTATAGGTAAGGAAACAGCTGATGCAATAATTCTTTTCGCATTCAATAAACCATCATTTCCGGCTTCAAAATATGTTAAAACAGTTTTTTCGAAAATAGGCATTATCAAAGGTAATGAGGATTATGAAACAATAAGAGAGATAATTATGAGGGAAATAGGAAACAACATTTACGAGCTAAAATTACTTTACGCAGGCTTAACATCTGTTGGAAGGCTAGTTTGTAAAAAGAAACCAAAATGCAATAAATGTCCTCTAAAAGAAGTTTGCACAGTAACGCAAACTTCTCACACGTAAACGTAAATAGTTTAGCTTTAGAAACACAAGAAGGCCTTGTTTAATGAAGGAAACGCTGCATAATTCCGAAGATACTTGTGGAAAATTGCTAATGCCTGCTAGTGCTCTATCCGTTACAGCTGTATTTTTCTTTAACAGCTTCCATAAGGTATTACTTCTGTTAGTACTTCCTGAAGTAATTGTTTCAAGTAATACTTTTGTAGCTGTAATGTTTATCTTTTAACTTGTAAAAATATTGTTTAAAAATTAGCTTATTGGGAAATTAGTCTATATGAAAGTTTAAAATTGTTAACTTTTAAAAATAAAATAATAATTTTTTAACATTCTTTTAATTCTATTGCTATTTATAAGTGTTGGTTATGTATAGAAGTTAGAGTGTATAATAATAGTTATAAGAATTATTTATTCAAAGCCAGCTTTCTTTTGATAAGGTAAACCAAGTAGTATGCAATGGTTTTATAAAAACAGGTTAAATTGTTCCGTAACACTTTTTACACTAACTTGTCTTAGTATGTTCTTAAGAGGTGTATTTGTTTTTGCTTAAATTATTTGCTTTAGCCCTACTTTTGACTGTTCTAGTATTCCACATTTTGCCCGTAGCTTCTGCTGAGTTTTCGAATGCAGCTACATTAGTTCTTAAAGTTGATAAGTCTAAATTTAACACTAGAGCTATTGAGGCTCTTAACGGTAAGGTAGTGTATGTAGCTGAGTTAGCACCAATAGCTATAGTTACCGTACCAGGGCATGCTATAGGTCTTTTAGAAAAACTTCCTGGAATACTTCATGTTTCAGAAGATGTTGTCGTAAAAATTTCAGTGCCGCCTCCAGGTAGAGGGAAACCTGGTAAAAATGCGAGTTCAGAACAGCCTCCACAAACACTACCATGGGGTATTGACTACATAGATGCTGAATTAGCTTGGAACATTACATCAGGCTTCGCCGACATTAATGGTGATGGAGATTCGGAAGTTGAAGTAGCAATTATAGATACCGGTGTTGATAAGGATCATCCTGATTTAGTAGGTAATGTTAAGTGGGGTATTGCCGTTTTTAAAGGGAAAATAAGCAGTAGGTACAACGACAAAAACGGGCATGGAACACACGTTGCGGGAATAATTGCAGCAATAAATAATGACATAGGTGTTGTTGGCGCAGCTCCAGCAGTAGAACTATACATTATTAAAGCATTTGGACCTGCAGGCTCCGCTTACGTAAGCGACATTATAATTGCCATAGACTTAGCTGTTAAAGGACCTGATGGAGTAGTTGATTCAGATGAAGACGGAGTAATTGTTGGTGATGGAGAAGACGATGCACCAGAGGTTATAAGTATGAGTTTCGGAGGAAATAGCGACATACCTGAGCTTCATGACATGCTGAAAGCAGCTTACAATTTAAACATAACATTAGTTGCTGCAGCAGGTAATGAAGGCTCACCTACCCCAAGCTACCCGGCAGCTTACTCTGAAGTCATAGCTGTAGGGGCGGTAGATGAGGGAGGAAACGTACCTTACTGGAGCAATAGGAACCCGGAGCTCGCAGCGCCAGGCGTAGATGTTTTAAGCACATACCCTGACGATACATATGAAACACTTAGCGGAACAAGTATGGCATGCCCTCATGTAAGTGGTACAGTAGCTCTTCTGCAGGCAACTAGATTAGCTAGCGGGAAAAACCCCTTACCTCCTGGAGTAGAAGCTGACATGAACTATAACTCAATTAGAGGAATTTTACATACAACATCAACGGATATGGGTACTGAAGGATACGACCTACTTTACGGATATGGAGTAGTGAACGCCTACAAAGCCACGCTATTAACGTTGGAAAGCTAAGAAACATCTCAACGAAGCTTAAAGAAGCAGAGAATAATGTTAGTGCATTTTAATTAAGACTTTTAGTAACAACTATTTCTAAGCTACTTTTCACTTATTTATTCAGCGGAGACATCATCTATAGTATAGTTTTCAAATTTTCAATACTTAAATTAGAATTATTAGTTAGCTGATATTTAATATTAAACTTAGAGAACTTTCGAAAAAAGATAAAAAGAAAAGCTCACGGATTTTTATGCTGAGGAATAGGAGGCTATGGATGCCTCGTTCGAAATAGGTAATTTTGTACTGGAACCCGGTAAATTCATTATTTGCTTTAATATATCGTTAAAAGCTGAGGCTCTATACAAACCCGGCGCATTAGCGTCAATATTTAATGTGCTATCAGAGTACAACGTACCAGTATTAGCTGTTAAAACATCTATTTCCAAAAACAAGGATGACATTAGAGTAACAGTGTTCGCCGATTTCACTATGAATAAAAAATTCCTTAAGGAAATTGCGAAAAACATTAAGAACCTAAGTTATGTTGAAAACGTTAAAGCTATCGAACCCTTATTTAACGGTTTAACCATGGATACTTCATATGCTCATTTAACATTGGCTGGAAGTAGAGCAGTTATTCTTAGAAAACCCATTTACGAGGGATTCATTAAGGGTTTTAGGGAGAGATTTGGCCAAGTAGCTTCATCATTCCTTTACCACATAGGTTTTGAAGCTGGACGTAAAGCGTATGAAAGCCACCATAGAATAATTAGTGAAGCGCGTAAAGGCATAGAAAAAATCATTCCATTTGCTAAGGAGCTGTTTAAACAAGTAGGGTTCGGCGTCATAGATTTTGTAGAGGTAGATTTCTTAAATAAAACTGCTTTAGTTAGAGTTTACAATTCCTTTGAATGCGAGCTTTTTAGGGAAACAGGAATGACTGAAAGCCACTTCATTAGGGGGCTAATAGCAGGGTTTATGAGCTCACTGTTCGGCGTAAGAGTTGATGTTGAAGAAACCAAGTGTATTGCTAAAGGAGACCCCTACTGCGAATTCATAGTGAAGCAAAAACTTTGGCAAATGAAATAACACTGTTTTAAAATTTAAAATCACCTTATCAGCGGCATGTATTATTGCTGTAAATAATATCTCTCCTTAATTTAGTGTAGCTTTTAATTATTCTGAAAAACACTTCAGGTTTTTCAGGGCTAATAACGTATTTTTCACCATTAAGCTTCTCCACTAAAATACATTTGCTTATTTTGGTTACGTATAAATTAGCGTAGCCTAGTTTTAACATTTTAAATTGCCCAAATATTCCACAGTATCCGTTTGAACCCCAAAGTTCCATGTCCGCAGCTGAGGATACTTCGTTAAAGTCTATGATTGAAGCATCTGCTATTTCACTGTAAGGTATAAGTATGCTGTTCAAAATTCTCTCAATAACTAAGCCTTTATGTGTTAAAACATATGCTTTAGGGGAGTACATGTAAGGCACAACAATAATTACTATAGCTGCAGCTAATATGAACACTAACGCTTCTAAGGGAAGACTTCCTTCAACATAGAAGTATAGGGCTACAGCAATGAGTAGAAAAACTAATGAAACAAATATGGTAGTAAGTATTTTCACTAAAGTTCCTAAAGATGCTTTCGAAAAATATATTATGTGACCGTAGCTCATGTTAAATGGGCCTTTCGCAAGGGCTTCTAGAATAAAGTATGCGAAGTTAAGTGAATAAAACTTGTTCAGCTCCTCGCTTCAAACGTTGAGTATTACTAGAGTTTCTCTAATTCTTCAATATGTTTAATACTTAGCCTCCAACCCATGGATCCAAGTATTTCTTTTAAATGCTCTATTTTCCCAGTTTTAAGTATAGGCACTGTTCTGGGTCTTGAAATTAAATAGTTTAACGCCACTTGTATAGGTGTTTTATTAACTTCTCTAGCTATTTTCCTCACCAATCTACTCCTAAATACTGCTCCCCTCTCTAGGGGAGTGTATGCTTGAATAGTTATTCCCTCCTTAATAGCGTATGGTAAATCGTTTTCCACGTTCTTACTGAGAACGCTATAGTGTACTTGGTTCACAACGATTTCTGCTTTCCTCGTAGCATTAATTGCTTTCACTAACTCATTTAAGCTAAAATTGCTTACACCAATGTGTCTAGTAAGTCCTTGGAGAAAAGCTTCTTCCAAATTCCTCACTTGCTCCTCTATTGTCAACACGGGGTTTGGCCAGTGAATTAGCAGTAAATCTACTTCTGAAACCTCTAATCTTCTAAGACATGCTTTAGTTGCCTTTAAAACACGGTCTTTCGAAATAAGGTTTTCCGGAAGAATCTTCGTTGTTATGAAAACCCTTCTCCTACCAACTTTCTTAACAACCCTTCCAACTAATTTCTCAGCTCTTCCATTATCGTACATTTCGGCAGTATCTATATTGTCCATTCCATGTTCTATAGCGTTAACCAATGTTTCCAATGCCATATTGTAGTTTCTTATAGCCCACGTACCTAAGCCTATAGCTGAAACGTACTCTCCAGTTTTACCTATTTCTCTTCTACCACTTCTATCTATAGGGAATCTTACCATAGCATATACTCACCGATTACTCAATATTTTTATTACATGTAATACAGTTTTATGATGAACACTACTTAGGATACTATGGAACCAACAAATGTAAAGGTTTATTTACAACTTGTAAAGAGTTCTTTACATAGGTGATATTTGGTGAAATATAGGAGGAAAAAATTAATACTAATTGCAACATGCGGTGCTATTGGAGGAGCGTCACTAACTCTAAATCTACCATATGTCTTCATAGCAGTTGTCTTGGCAATGTTTGCTATTGACAAGTATCTTATGAGGAAAGCCGTTGAAAAGGGCGAAATAGTTTATGATGAAAGAGACATTTATATCGAGAACTTAGTTAATAGTTACAGTTTCAGAGCATTCATAATGATTCTTCTCGCAATGTACTTTGCATGGTTTATCGATAAATCCTTAAATTTAAACATAGTGTATAATACACCGTTGTTTCAAGCGGCACCATGGTTTGCAATGCTTATGATACTTATTCGTGCAATTGTAGGATCAATTATTAGGTGGAAACATAGGGTTTAGAGAAATGTTCGAAGACTGCATCGAAGTTAGGCTTAGGGAGTTTAGGGCAAGATATCGTGTTTCGCAAGAGGAACTCGCTAAATCAGTGGGTGTTACTAGGCAAACAATAATAGCTATTGAGAAGGGAAAGTATCTTCCATCACTAACTTTAGCTTTAAAAATAGCCCGCTTCTTCAATGTGCCGGTTGAAGAAATATTTAAGCTTAGGAAGGAATGCTACCCTAGGAGAAGGGCTACTGAACAATAAGTAGGCCTTGGATAAACTGTTTCCTACAGAGCTTCCTAGCTATGGTGGCTGTTTTCGTAGTTTTAGTAACGCTTAGCTTACAACACGTAGTTATAGTTGCTTCAATAGGCGCTTCAGCGTTCATAGTTTTCACAATGCCTGGAAGCGTAACTGCTAGACCGAGAAACGTTATTGGAGGACACATGATAGGGTTTATGAGCGGCTCCTTATGCTGATATGTTGGACTAATCTTTCCCCGAACAGAGCCCGTAATTACATCGGCTATGTACTCTTTAGCTGTAGGACTATCAATACTTCTAATGGTGATTACAGGTATCGAGCATTCACTAGCTTCCGGAACAGCATTAGCTACGGCTATTAATGGTTTTGGCTTCAAAATACTTGTAGCATTAATTATAAGTACATGTGTTCTCTCAGCAATAAAATACATTCTAAAACCATATCTTAGGGATCTAGTTTAGCTTTTTAAACTCCCAATTTTCGGCTTAGGTATTTCGATAACGCGTCTAAGCCAGCCTCCCTTAGCAAGCCAGGCTAAAGACAGCGAACCTGAAGCAACGTTACTTACCGACATAGCTAACCAAATACCCCAAACACCTAAGCCCAAGTTTAAAGCTAAAACATAGCTTAAACCTATTCTTAAAACCCAAAGTCTAAGTATTGATAGGAAAGCGAAGAAGCTCGTGTGCCCTGAGCCTCCTGCAACAGCTCCTGTCACAAAGAATAATGCGAAGAATGGCAGTGAAGGAGCAATAGCGCTTATGAGTTTTACTCCTTCAGCAATGACAGCTACATCACTTATGAAGACCGAAATAACCCATCCTCTAACTAGCCAAATACCTAGTGCTCCAATGGAAAGCATTGTTGCGGTAATTGCCGAGGATATGTACGCTACCTTTTTAGCTCTATCGTAGTTTTCGGCGCCAATGTTTTGACCGACCATGATCGAAGTAGCTCTGCTAATACCCCATGTGAAAGCTTGCATAATATCAACAACCCTTATTACAGCACCGTAAGCTGCAACAGCAACTGAGCCGAAGCGTGAAACAAGAGATGTCATAACAGTGAATCCTAAGGCGTTAGATGATTGCTGAAGTGTAAGTGGTGTTCCTATTTTGAAAATCTTCCTAACCCACCAACCCTCAATTTTCAAATCGCCAACGCTTAGCTTAATACCTCTGAACCCTTTGATCAGGAAGTATCCTCCGGCAATAGAAAGTATTGATCGTGAAATAACGGTTGCTACAGCTGCTCCAACAACGCCTAGTTTAGGTAGTCCAAGGTAGCCGAAGATGAATAGTGGATCGAGGACAATGTTTGTAAGTGCTGAGGTAATGTTTAACCAAGTGGGTGTTCTTGTATCTCCAACAGCATTAGCTATCGTGATAAATGCGAAGCCTAGGAAAACAAGAGGTACACCTAGGAAAATAGTTCTAATGTAAGGTACAGCTAACGGATAAATGTCCTCAGGTACACCCATTAACCTTAAGACACTAGGTGATAAGACATATCCTAGCATTGAAAGAGCAAAACCTAAGCTAAGTATTGACGCTACAAGTTGTCCAGCACTTTTACTTGCGAGCCTAAATTCTCCAGCACCGAAATACTGGGAGATTATCGAGATTCCTGCCGTAGCATACCCCATACCTAAAGAGTAGAAGAGCATTATTAAAGGCCATGAAACTGTTGGTGCTCCGAAAGCTTCTCTCCCTAATTTACCTAGCCAAAAAGCATCAACCAGATTGTAAGATATGTTAACGAGATTAGCTAGCACTATAGGCCATGCTAGCCAGAAAATAGTTTTAACAACTGGCCCGTTAAGTATCTTCGCCCTTAAAGCACTAGCTTCCTCTGGGCCCCTCATTTTAATTAATCACTAAGTAACCGTAGTATTGCGTTTTTCATTTAAAACCTTGTCTTATGCAGTTCTATGTTCGAAAACTGTTATCCTATAGTATCCTCTAGTAGGCCACCTAGAACCTTTATAGTAAACGCTTCCAGGAAACTTCAAGTACAGTTCAGCATAGCTTTTCGTTAAGCTTGTCCTATGAGCAAGCCATTTTATTTCGAAGAATCCATTACTATCCGTTTTACTTCTCGCAACGACTCTGTCTCCTAAAACATCATCGTGACATATGAGAAGTACTTCAGCATTGGAAATAGGTTTCCCAGAATTCTTCGTAACAAGTTTCCCCTAAAATAAACTATTTCAGCCCATCTAACGTTTTTAGGGGGGAGGAGAATATATTATGAGTTTTGTTTTGACCTTACTTAACCCAATATTTAATGTTACATTTTCGCTTAAAACCTTGCTAAACATTCCAATACTGAACGTTAAGGCATAGTTCAGTATGAGTGTTGAAGAGTTTATTTTGGGTAAAACCAGGAAAACACGTTTCCTACTGTAGAAACCGAGGCATCCTAATGTATAGTTGCTTGAAAAACAACTCCGCCGCTATCTTTAGATACTAAATTAACACGTAAAATATCGTTACGATAGGTGAATGGTGAATCATTAACTACGTCTAGTTCCAGAGACCTGCTCCGCACGTTACTGGTCACATAAACTTCAACGTTTTTTAGAAACCATATTTCACCGTAGAACCTCAAAGCTAAGGCTAAAACTATGGTTAAAATCGTAAGCGCCACTAGCTTATTTCCAAGAGGAAACATTCTCGAAGACCCAAATGAAATGTTCTATACGAACCGAGGTTATACGTTTTCCTAACGGTAAATGAAGATTCGCTTACAACTTAAATCTTCGTAAACAACTAGTTACTGTGGAGGTCAGAAGGGAGGTTTGTAGATTATGGCTAGAATCGAGCATTACGACTTCGGAGAAATAGTAGTTAATGGTAGAAAATATAATAGGGACATAATTATTACGCCTAATAGGATAATTAGTGATTGGTGGAGAATAGAGGGACACATACTATTCCTTGACGATTTAAAGGATGTTTTAAATGAAGAGTTTGAATACCTTGTTATCGGAACAGGATACCATGGTTTTATGAGAGTTTCAGATGAAGTATTCAGGGAAATGAGTAAGAGAGAAGTGAAGGTTATAGCTAAGCCTACACGTGAAGCAGTTGAAGAATTCAATCTGCTATCTTCTAAGGGGGCTAAGGTTGTTGGAGCATTCCATTTAACATGCTGACTTAATTTTTTAGCACCTCAGCAAATATTTTAAGGCAATTCTCCAAATGCTTAGTTATAATAAAGTTCTCCTTAACATATCTATGCCCATTTTCTCCAAGTTTTTTCCTTACCTTTGGATTTCTTATTAAATGAATTACGTACTTAGCTGCTTCATCTATATCTCTGACAAGATAACCTGTTACTCCGTCAATTACTTGTAGCTTAATGCCTCCAGCTGGCCGGGCTACTACTGGAACCTTCTTCCACAATGCTTCAGTAACCGATAATCCAAACCCTTCTCTTAAGGACATTTGTAATGCTACAGTAGTTGCTCTTTGGAAAGCATTTACCTCCAACGCTCTAACGCCTTTATAGTCTGCTAGTATGAACACGTTAGGGTCTTCACATATTTTCCTACATATTTTCTCAAGATAGATTAGTCCGTCAGGATCATCCGTCGGCATAGCCGTTATTAGAAGCAGTTGAACACCACCTACCTTCTCCTTAACTTTCCTGTAAACACTTATTGCGGCGAACGGGTCTTTCCACGGATCAAACCTTCCAACCTGCGTTAGTATTGGTTTTTCAGGATCTACACCGAATTTTTCGAGAACCCTAAGCACATCTATTTCGTTAAGTTCACGGTTTTTAGGGCTTAAAGGATCTATTGATGGGGACATTGTGAATATTTTAGGTGTAGGGGTGTCAGGATGAACAAATTCTTTCAAGTGGAATATTGAAGCATCATATTTCCTAAGCATTTCTTTAACCAAATTCCATATAGGCTTGTATGGTGTTGATAAGTCTATGTGGCATCTCCAAATCCACTTGTCAAAGCCCTGCTTAACTAAAGTCCTTAGCCCTAAAGGTTGAGGGTCATGTATCACAATAACGTCTTTCGCTAAATCTATTTCGCTTAAGTTTTCCTTCAAAACATTCATATAGAACTTCTTTTCTTCATCCGAAACCCTAACTTCCATTCCTTGTAGACCATGATGTATCTTCTTAGTTATCTTGAAGAATTCTTTAGGAGCTTCTATAATAAACCATTCAGCATCTACTCCAACATCTCTCATTAGGGGCACTAAATTGTAGAGTATTTCGGCAACGCCACCACCATATGCTGTAGAATTTACGTGGACAACTTTAACATTCTTCAATGTTTCAGTGAGATTTAATAGCTCATTTATTTTCTTAGAACCAATTATTTCCTTATATTCGAGAATTCTACGTTGCGGTAAATCAGAAACCTTCATGCCGCATCACTTAAATTGCTTAAGATAACATATATTATCTTGTAGTATATAGAAGTTACCTAGAAATTATCACTTTCGAGAGATAAATTAGGGTCTTCAGCTATGGGGGAAAACATGGACATAATTCTTAAGTCACTAGAAGCCCTCGGAATAAAGGGGTATGAGGGAAAAGCGTACCTAACTTTACTAAGGATTGGTGAGGAAACAGCTCCTAAACTAGCTTCTAAAGCTGGAATACCTTTGCCAAGAGTGTACGATGTTCTTGAAAGCCTATGTAGGAAGGGGCTCATAGAAATTAAGGCTGGTAGGCCGAGAAAGTATAGGGCACTACCTCCTAGCATTGCTTTAACAAGATATGTTAGATCATATATTGAGCAAATAATGAGTCTTAACAATAGGATAGTTGAGGAACTTGAGAAGCTTTACAAGACAACTGAAACCCATGAACCCTACCTATGGGTTTCCCATAGTATGGGGGCGAGTGTTGAAAGAACTATTGAGTGGATTAAGCAAATGTCCATTGACGGATATGCTTCATTAAATCTTAACATATTATCACAAATACTTACGACACTAACCAATAAACTTTCTAAGGAACCATCAATACCGTTTTCAGTAACGCTGATAGAGTATCCTAACGAGAAAGTGCTTAGAAAAATTGAGGATATAAGGAATATAAGGCTCCTATATCAGTCAACAGGGTTCATAAAAGCTTTTGAACATGACTTTAAAAGAGCCGTGATTTTCGGTAAAGGATACGCTCTGTTCACGTTAGAACCTGAACTACTTGTTCTCCTAAACGATACATACTATTTCGGATGCTGGAGAAATGTTGAAGTAATAAAGGAATTCGAAGTTATGAGAGGTGATAGGTACTTTGCTAAGCATCAATGGTTAGTTATGCCGATAATAGATAAGGCGCTGAAAGAAAACTATACAGTACTTGTCAACGTTGTTGGTAAATGGATTAAAACAGGTAAGCCTGCTGAAGTAGGGGCTTATGCTAAGAGAGTATATAGGAGCTCCGATGATAGAACAAGAACGATTATCGTTGAAACTAAGGATGGAGAGGAACTAAGTATTGGAGGTTTAGGGGCTTCTGTGGAAGATATCGAAGCACACTACATTACTGTGGAAATTCTTGGCTAATACGTTATTGTTGTCAGTCTCTTACCTTCCGGTGCAAATACATGTAGCTTATGTACTTTTATTTTAACAAGATCCCCATGGTTTACACTACATTCTAGAAGAACCCTTAGTGATATTCCATTGCCAACGTCGACTTTTGCATACCTACGTGACCCAACATATTCTACTATAACAATTTTGCCTTCTAAGTGTCCTTCATTGTTTGGTTCTAAAGCTACCGCTTCATCCGGACGTATTCCAATGAATACTTCGCTGTATTCTTTACCTATCTCCGAAGAGATGTTTAGGTTTCTAACTAGCTTATGTGACGTTGGTAGCTTGTAAATATTCATTGGCGGATCTCCTATGAAGTTCGCTATGAAAACGTTTGCTGGGTTATTGTATAGTTCCTCGGGAACACCTACTTGCTGCATTTCACCTCTTCTCAAAACCATTACTCTATCTCCAACAGCGAAAGCATCGGCTTGATCATGGGTTACAAGTATCGTTGTTATTCCGAGCTTCTTCTGCAGCTCCTTAACGAACTCTCTAGCTGTAACCCTAATTCTCGCGTCCAAATTACTGAACGGTTCGTCAAGCAATAGTACGTCAGGCTGTTTAACTAATGCGCGAGCAACAGCTACTCTTTGCTGCTGACCACCGCTCATATAGGCTGGCTTACGATTAAGTAAATCGGCTATTCCGAGGGCTTCAGCAACCTCTCTAACTCTCTTCCTAATTTCATCTTCAGGGAGCTTCTTAAGCCTCAGGGGGAAAGCTATGTTTTCATAAGCTGTCATGTGAGGGTATAGGGCCCAATTTTGAAATACCATTCCAATGTTCCTATCTCTAGGTTCTACGAAAATCTCATCCTCAACACTTACGACCTCCTTGTTGCCGATGATTATTTTGCCTTTAGTTGGTATTTCTAATCCGGCAATAATCCTAAGAAGAGTTGTTTTACCGGAACCTGATGGGCCAAGTATTACGAAGAATTCCCCAGGCTTAATCTCGATATTAATGTTTTTTAGCGCAACAACTTTTGGAGGAAATATTTTCCAAATGTCAACTATTTTCACACCCTTAGCCAAATACGGGTCACCTCTTCATAGCCCATCCTCTAAATCCTCTCATGTAGTATCTATTGAATAGAGCGTATATTAGGAGAGGTGCGAGCATAGCAATAACAGACCCCGAAGATAGAAGGCCCCAATCAACCTGGTACTGACCTTTAAGTCTAGGTAGCATTTGAGTTACAACCATTTTATTAGGGTCAAATATTAGCATTAATGCGAAGAAGAAGTCGTTCCAAACCCATGCGAACTGGAGAACAGACGCTGAAACAAGACCGGGAAGTGCTAGGGGTAAGACAACTTTTCTGAAAACTTGGAAATCTGTTGCTCCATCAACTCTAGCTGCTTCTTCAAGCTCCACAGGCAGTAATGAAAAATAGTTTCTTAGGAAAAACGTTACCCATGGAATACCCCATGATGAATGTATAAGTATTAGTCCGAGGTAAGTGTTGAGCAGGTGAAGGTTTCTTAGAAGAAAAAATATTGGAATTATTGTCATTTGCTGAGGGACAGCCATTAGGAAAAGTATTGTTGCAAACAAGTACTTCTTTACGGGCAGGCTGAAACGTGCGAAACCGTAAGCTGCTAATGCAGCAATACTTACTGGCATTAGCGTGCTAGGTATTGCTATTATGAACGAGTTAAGTATTCCCTTACTAAGGGAGAACATAGGGTTAAAGAGTGCATCAATATAGTTCTTAAAAGTAAATGTGAACGGTGTAAAAGCCCACCAACCATAAATGACAACTTCTCTAAAGGGCCTAATACTTGCCATGAAAATACCTATGAACGGGGTTATCCATAGGATCCCTACAATCCATGCTACGAAGTTCAGAATAAGTATTTTAAAGGGTGAGCCTAAGAGGCCAGGTTTTCTAAGCTTAAACGCTTTCTTCATTATCCTCTCTCACCTTTCATAATTGATCTTATCCATAGGATAACCACTGGTATCACTATTATCGTTAGAATAGTAGCTACAGTAGCTGACATCGCATAGTCTCCTAGCCTAGCGAAATACTCATACATTAGTAATGCTAGAACTGTTGAAGCTCCTCCTGGACCGCCTTGCGTTGAAGCATAAACTATATCGAATATTTTGAGGTCCCATAGAATGGTCATTGCAACTACTGTTAAAGTTACAGGCTTAAGCATAGGTATTATTATTTTGAAAAGTATTGTTTTAAAATCGGCGCCATCAACAATAGCTGCTTCAATAACTTCTCGAGGTAACGATGATAGACCTGCAGAATACATTGTCACGGTAAAGCCCGACCATAGCCAAACAGAGCCTAGTATTAGTGAGAATAAGGCTGTGTTGGGATATATTGTCCATGATTTAGCGAGAAATCCTAAGCCGAAAATTCTAAGTAAGAGGTTAACTACTCCAAGGTCTTTATCGAAGCTGAACTGTATGAGTAAGCCTCCAACAATCATAGGTATAACCATTCCTAAGAAAATAAATGATCTAATAATGCTACCTCCCTTAATGTACTGTAGGAAGACCGCAAATAAAATACCTATAATGAGGGTTAAGGGTAGGTGAATAGTTATCCATATAATGTTATGAACTATTGCTCCCATAGGGAAACTTAGTGTTTTAATACCTTCCGGATTAATGAATCTTTTATCGGAAACTATTTTCACGTAATTTTCTAATCCCAGAGGCCTTTCAACAATGTTTACTCCGGGAATAGGGTTTATGTTGAAGCTTAGAAGAATAGTTGCGATAATAGGGTACACGACGAATACTAATACGAGGATAAGGGCTGGGATAAAAAAAGTAATTCTTTTTGGAGACATTTTAAGTGATGACATTTCTGGCCCCACTAGTTCGAAGCTACTCTTTCGGGAAGTTCTCAGTTAAAGTATTTAATACTTCATCTAGCTTGTCCGGATCAACCCATAGTAGCTTCAGCTGATCCCAGAAGAGCTTTTGCCAATCACCGCCAACACTATCGTCGAGGTCGGGTACAGGTTTCATCTTGGATAGTTTCTCATAAACTACCTGCATGGGTGTCCAGTGGTCTTCAACGCTAACCTTAAGCCATGTTGCGAACTTGCCAGCATGTGTTCCAACGTGCACTCTTTGTCCTTCAGTTGCTAACCATTTAGCTAGTAGCTTTGCTTCTTCGGGATGCTTAGTGTATTTAGGTACGAAGATGTAGTCTGTTCCCATGACTACTCCTTCACATCCTGGTAGCGGGAAGAACCCTAAGTCGTTGGGGTCGTCAACCATTCCTGTAAGCCATGTACCCATGAAGTATAGTGCGTATTTACCGTTCCACCATTCCTCAATCGCCTTAGTCCACTCTATTGGCTCACTAAAGTAACCCTCCTTAATGAGCGGTACTAAGTATTTCTCGAAAACCTCCTTCACCTGAGGATCATTGAACTTAAGTTCACTCTTAACTAGCTTAAGCTGCATGTCGATGTTGCCGAAAGTTATTATGAAGTGCTCTGTTACGTCGCTTATGGGCCATCCTACGCTATCTCCCGTAACAATAGGTGCTTCTATGCCGCTAATACCCTTTATCTTGTCAAGTAACTGTAGGAACTCATCCCACGACTTAGGCTCTTGAAGCCCATATGCTTGGAAGAACGATTTACGATACCAGAATCCTGGTTTCGCCCACGCAGTAAATGGTAGCCCGTATATTTTATCTCCGCTTTTTACGGGATCAAATATTCCCGAAACGAATTCATCGGTGTTAACAAGGCCGCTAAGATCCATTAAGTGCCCTTTCTCACCCATTTCCTTAACCCACCAGCCCCAAGCAGAGAATATTACGTCGCCTGGGGCCATTCCAGCTTCGAACTGTGGTGGAGCTATTGATGCTAGGTCCTCGGCTCTGTATATTCTATATTCTACTTCTATGTTCGGATGTTCCTCCATGAACTTATTAAGTACTTGCTGGAAAGCTTCCATTTCAGCGCCTGCCCATGGACCAATAACTATGAGTTTAACTTTTTCAGCAGGCGTAGCAGTTGTAGTTACTGTTGCTTGAGAAGTCACAGTAGTTGTGGTTGTTACTGTAACTTGCTGAGGAGCTATTGTAGCATAACCTATTCCGTAACCTATTATCAGCCCTATTATCAAACCCACTATCAGAAAGACTATTTTAGAAGTTGTAGGGGCACTTGCCATAGTTTTTTACCCGGGAAAAATTTATCACTTACTAGTATATAAGTCACCCAGCGTATATAAGATTAATCTCCTCAATAGCTAAAATGCGTTTCCAAACAAATACCTCATCCAATACGGGTTGGTGTGGTTTGAAAATACTCATAATACATCCTCACCTCTCGGTTATGGGCGGTAGCGAAGTACTTACAAGAATTCTCACATACGAACTAGCTAGGTTAGGTCATGAAGTTCATATTCTAACGTCCTCAATAAGCGAGAGCTTCTTTAAGCAAACAAGCAATATTAAAATATCTTTCTTTGAGAAGGGAGAGCACGGTTTAAACGATGTTCATGAGAAAATAGCACAAATATATTTAACATTGGCTAAGCTTTTCGGAAAAGAAACATTCGATACAGCATTAGTTATGATTCAAGAACCCATATACAATATGTTGATTAGAGTAGTAAGTCCGAAAACGCCGACCGCAATTTACATACATTATCCTTTCGAAGAAGAACTAACTAAAGAGAACATTGTAGAATTCGTGAAAATGTTCCGCTTCCCAGGATTATACGAAAAACTATACACCATAGCTGATGTTAAAATAGCTAACTCAACATATACTGCAAGAACACTTTATAGGAAATTTGGGATCACAAGCTACGTTGTTTACCCCGCAATACCGTGGGAGTTCTTCAAGGAAGAACCGGATTTAGACACTATTCCAGGTAAAACAATAATTACTGTTGGAAGATTTGTTCCACATAAGAGAATAGATACGCTACTGCACATGTTTAGAGAGAAAATAGTTAGAGAAGTGCCTGAAGCAAAACTAATCATTATTGGCGTTAAAGACCCAAGATACTCCTCATACTATATGAAACTTAGGGAAATAGCTGAAAAAACGAAAAACGTAGTATTCATAGATAAGCCGCTTACACCCTTAGAAATGGTGAAATACTATAGAATGGCTAGAGTCTACGTTCACATGAGAATAGGTGAACACTTCGGAATGGCCCCTGTTGAAGCAATGTTGCAAGCTGTCATACCAATAATACCTAAAGAGTCTGGGTTAGCGGAGCTTATAAGTGACGGTATTGACGGTTATACGTATGTTACAGATGAGGAAGCATTGAAGAGAATAATTGAGATTTTAAAAACCAATGACTCCGAAAGCATTAGGAATGTTAGGAGAAGATGTTACTATAAGGCGCAATACTTTAATCCTAGAAGGTTTGCTCAGGAAATACTAAGTTACATTACGTTTCCGAGGAAATAGCTTTCCTTAACTCAGAAGCAGCTGCTTCAGGAAACCTATCAACAATGTAAACCCCGGATCCTCTTTCATAGCCTCCCCACGTAGTTGTTAGCGGCAGTATTTCAATGTGCCAATGATAAAAACTCAGTGAACTATCGTATACTGTATGAAACCAGAAATTATAGCTTATATCACCTAGCGTCTTCTTCAAAGCGAAAACTGCTTCGCTAAGCGCTTCCCCAAGTTCTCTAAGTTCATTACCTGAAGTTTCTAAGAAGCTGCTTTGATGCTTTATAGGTAAAATTAGTACTTCATAGGGTACTCGTGGCGCATAAGCCGCCATGGCTAGGAAAGAGTTGTTTCTAAAAAATATGAGTTCTTTTTTAGAGGAAGCTAAGTAGCAGAGGGGGCACGCATTATTCTTTCTAAAAAATTCTTCAAAACGTGAAATCTCAGCTTCTATTTCGGGCGGAATAAAAGTGTTTGCGAAAATTTGTAAATGCGGATGCAATACGCTTGCACCAGCCATAGCACCTTTATTCTTAATTATTATAACATGCCTTATCCTATTGTCCTTAAGTATTTCCGAAACCCTTTTCTTAAGGGTCTTTAACGCTAAGTAAACGTTTGTTTTTGAAACTAGATACTCGTTTTCACTATGAATTCTTGATTCAACAAGGACTTCATGATATCCGTAAGCTTCATTTAAGCGTGAATTAGGAATTAAGGCAGGGTACTTATTAGGAAAAACTCTAACAACCCACTCTTTTAATTCACCACTCTTATTTTCCTTTGAGAAAGCATATTTTTCATTATTTAGCTTAAGTAGCACAAGAATTGCTGGCGGGGTTAAGTGTTCATTTCCAGGGCAGAATGGGCAACTTCCTTTTTCAACTTCTTCTAACCGAGACTTAGTATAATGGGGTCTATGCTTTCTTAAAGTAGAAATTAAAGTTACTCTTAGCGGGTTATGTAGGCATCTTCTAATTTGAATCATATATGCCTCTCCCCGCTACCTCACTTCATTTGTTTTTAGCTACAATGTTTTTAGCTATAATTTCCACTATAACCGATATTTTATTGTAGTTACTGTTCAGCACTGGTAGAAGTGCCTTAAGCTTATTGCAGGACGTATTGTTTTCCAAGAAAACAATGTATAGTTCGTAATTTTCAACATAGTTTTTAAGGGATTCTAAAAGTTGCCTATTAATCTCACTGTTCCCTTCGGGAGGAATTGTTTCATTTAATGATTTTAAATCATTTTTTAGCTTTTTAAGAAAAACTATGTTTGCGAAATTTTTAGTGTAAAATGTACTGTTCAAGTTTATTTTAAGAACGTTTTCTATACTTTCAATAATGCATTTATCTTCTATTGCTGCTTGCGCAAAGTAAAGTGAAGCCTCTACGTGGTCTTTTACGCTAATAACTTCCGCTGCATAAAGCATTTTATCAATACTTTTTTCTAAGCTATTCACTTTCCCTTGAAACTGCATTGCGGCAATACTGTAGCCTAAGAGTGTAGCTGAAGTAGCAAGTATGAATAATGCTACAGCGAGAACTAATTTAGCCTTTTTCAAAATATTTTACCTCAAGAATAAAGGTATACGAAATTTACCTACTTAACTTAATATGTTTATGCTGAGAAAGTATCCTAACTACTTACCGCTATTGTTACGTCTAATATACTTAACTACATCACGAACAACCTTCTCTAAATCATCAAACGATTTTACTTCATGTTTTTCTCCTTTAGAATCAACGTAGGTGAACGGCATTCTAGACGCCATTTCAGAATATATACGGTTTTTCGAAACATATCCCACTAAGTTCTCATTAACTCTAAAGTACTTTTTAGCAACATCCTTATGCGTCACTTTATCGCGCATGATTCAATCACTACCCTTGCTAATTTCAAGATATATTGATGGGGTAGGTTAAGGTTTTAAATTTATTCACTCATTTCTTTAAAAGAAACTATTTGGAACATAAAGTTTCGCCCTAAGGTGGAAATTGGGATATGAAATATTTAGATGTCTCAATGGTTCAGATTAAAACTATAGATGGGAACGTTATGGAAAATTTTAAACACACAAGTAAGTTTCTTGAGAGAAATAAATTAGCAATTCAAAACTCAGATGTAATGGTAATGCCCGAGCTCTGGGCTACAGGTTTTTCTAAAGAAGCAATAGAAAAGTATGCGTCAAAACTTGAAAATTCAGAAATAGTCGAATTTATCATGGAAATTTCAAGGAAATACGATGTTAACGTCGTTACTACGGTTCCTGAAAGAGAAAGTAATAAAATATTTAATACAGCAGTCATAGTTTACCATGATGAAATCATAGCGAAGTATAGGAAAGTTCATTTATTCAAAATGTTCGGCGAAGACAAAGTATTTTCAAACGGAACAGAAATCACTGTAGCAAATGTAGAAGGAGTTAATGTGGGATTAGCTATATGCTACGATTTAAGGTTTCCAGAGGTTTTTAGGGCAGAAGCTCTGAAGGGAGCCGAAGTCTACTTGGTGTCTTCAGCATGGGGTAAAAAGAGAACTTCACACTGGAGAATTCTAGCTAAAGCTCGCGCACTAGAGAACCAAGCCTATTTTATTGGAGTAAACAGAGTGGGTGAAAGCAGTATTGTTAAAGAGGAATTCTCTGGTGAAAGTATTGTAGTGTCTCCATGGGGTACCGTAGTTGCTAAGTTAAGTAGTGTATTTGAGGAGGTAAGGTTTGTAAGGTTAAATCTTGGATTTTTAAGGAAGATTAGAGCGAAAATGCCTTTTTTAAAAGATGCTGTACCGGAAAACTATTGTGAATGGTTTATGGAGGTCAGCCAGCCACCGCCTCAACATTAAGTTATTCTGTTCTGTAGTGGTCGGTAACGTTCATCATCCATTTCTCTAATTTTTCTAAGCAGATATTTTAAGGTATACCCTGTATTTTCCTGGAGTAAGTTCCTCCTTAACCCCTTCGATGATTATGTCGTAGAATATATTCCACCTAACATAGTCTGCTTTAAACTTTACACTTGAAGGACCTATGTTTGACTCCATGTTTAAAATGTTGCTTCCCAGTATTTTCCCAAATACACGTAGTGCTTCAGAAATTTCATTTTCAAAATTTCCCAAATCTTCTTCTTCAATATTGAAAACTATGTTTTCACCTTCGACTTTGGGACTCCATTTAGTAAGCCTTTTTACTAAAATTTCGTATAGCTTCTTTCTCCAATATGAAAGGACAAGTTCTCCTGAAACTCTTAACCCTCTAATTTCCATTTGAAGCTTCATTTCCTCATTAAACATTGTTTTAGTTTCTAAAGATACAGTATATGGGTACTCATCAATGTAGAATACTAAGGTAGCTAAGGATGCTACATGAGGTTCAGGATAGCATTTATACCCGTAAACCTGGTTTTCAAGACCGAAGCTTGCGAAGGCCTCCTTTATTACATCAAGTAGTATGTCGCAGAATTTCGAGGCTAAGCTTTCTTCTTCAGAATAGTCTTTAGCTATAATTGTTGAAGGCAACGTTTGACCACATATTTCTAAACATTTTTTATTGAAAATCTCTGAAAGCTTATCTATGAAAATAAGTGGGTCTAAATCTAGCTTAATCCATCCCGTAGGCTGAAGTTCCTCCTTGATCCTACTTATTTCTTTCTCAACAATTTCCCTAACCCAGCTGGTTACACTAGAATATCCTTTTGATGAAAGAACCTCCCTTAAAACGATGTAGTCGTCTAAGGGAATAGTTATTTTAACATTTTTATAACCGCGTTTCCTTCTACGCGCCATTTAGAATCCTCATGTACACTCAATAATTGGGGGACGTAATTAAGGTTAGTACCAATAAATTCTATACTAGAATATGTAAAAAACATAGTGTAGCTACTGGTAGTTTAAGTAAGCATTAAATAATAAAATAATAGCACTAAATTTTAAAACATCAGCATGGTTGAGAATTTGACTTCACCTTTCGAAAAAATAAGGCACATACCATCATATGAAGAAGTAGCTAAAAAAGTCGAGAGAAGATATTCGAAACTGAATTCTAAGCTTAAGGAACTACGCAATGTTAAGGTTAGGAATAAGGAAATGCAGAGAATAGGGTTGGTTTATTCAATAATTTACGATACCCTAGACAATATTGTTAAAACATTACCCCATGTTGATAAGATTCATCCCTTCTATAGAGATTTACTTGATATTCTAGTAGGCGTTAAGGAGTATAGAAGAGCTATTTTAAGGTTAGCTAACGCTAGAAAAATTGTTGAGAAAATACGTAAGGAATGTATGAATCTTATGAAGCTATCTCAAGAACCTAAAGATTACGCACATATTAGAAGAAGCTGTATTGGAAGAATAATGTCTGTTTTACGGAGAAATAGAAAATACATTGACTTTCTAGCTTCATCCACGGTTAAACTTAGAAAGATGCCGTCAATAGATCCTGAAGTACCAACAATTATCGTTGCTGGAATACCGCAAGTAGGCAAGTCAACGCTCGTTAAAGCTATTTCAACGGCTGAACCCGAAATAGCATCTTATCCCTTTACAACAAAAAACCTTGTTGTAGGACATATTTTCTTAAAGCCTGAAGGAAAAATCCAGGTAATAGACACTCCAGGTCTTCTAGACAGACTATTTTCCGAAAGAAATCCTATAGAGTTACAGGCCATTATGGCTTTAAAACATGTTAAAGGAATTATACTCTACCTCTTCGACATATCTATAGGATGCTATTACACATTAGAGGAGCAAATTAGAGTTTTTGAGGAAATACTTAGCTCATTCAATAAGCCAGTAAAAGTTGCTCTAAATAAGATAGATGCTAAAGATGAGAATAGGGTTGCTAAAGTAAGAGATTATCTTAAGGAAAGAGGATTTGAAAAAGTCTATGAAATAAGCGCTAAAAAGGGAATAGGTTTAAAAGAATTATTGGATGATTTGCTTAAAGACCTTACTTGAAAACTACGTATTTTGCTTCCGTTAAAACACCTTTGTATAGGAAGTCTATTTGCCTTAAGGTTAAATGCTTATCAGACTCCGTTAAAGCAGAAATGCCATCAATAGGCACTATTACCTTGTAAAGATTCATTGCTGCAGAAGCTACTGTATGTAAAACACAAATGTTAGCTACAGTCCCTACAACAACTAAATTCTTTATTCCATAAACCCTAAGTATATGATCTAAACTTGTGCCGAAAAACCCATCATACCTCATTTTCTCAACAACTATTTCCTCAGGGATCTTAGGCTTAAGTTCGTCAATTATTTCCCAACCCCATGACCCCTTAAGAACATGCTCACCCCAAATTTTGAATTCCGGATCTTCAGGATAATGTGTATCTTGAGTGAAAATTCTTAGAACCCCGGCTTTACGTGCTTTTTCAAGCAACTCCTTAATTACGGGAACTGTCTGGGGAGCTGTTGGAACGAAAAGTTTTCCTTCAGGTTTAACAAAGTCGTTCTGCATGTCAACTATTATTAAAGCCGTTTCTTTACTTGGAAACTCTATGGGCTCTCTCTTAATAGTGTACGGAGGTACTTCGACAGTAACCATAACTTAGCACCGTTATAAGTAAGTAATGTAAGTGCTTATAAGCTTACTATTTCATGGTAGCGGTAGATACTTAAAACATTATTTAATAACAATAATGAAGAATAATGCTAACATTAAATGCGAGGTAATGTGGCATTGAAGGAGTTAGTATTATTGTTGCTAGCGTTGCTGGTTGTTTTCTCAAGTATTTCGAAAACGCAGATTTACAGACACTACATTTCATTAGCGCTGGGATTGTTGGCTTTAATTTTAGGGTTAATAATGCCGGATAAAGTCTTGGGCTACATAAACTTCGATGTTCTTGGCTTAATTGTCGGTATGAGTATAATGTCCGTGTTCATGGAGATTTCAGGTTTAGTTGATATTGTTGCTTCAGCACTTGAAAGAAGAATTAAAAACGTTTTTACATTGTACTTCCTAATAACACTTACAGCTGGCATCATAAGCATAGCTTTAGAAAATGTAACCGTTGTTTTAATGATTATCCCTATAGTTTATGCGCTCTCATCAAAGTTTAAAATTGACCCTAGACCTTTAGCGATAGGTGTTGCATTAGCATCTAATCTTTCAGGATCAGCTACCATGATAGGTGATCCTCAAGCAATAATTACCGCAGGATATTTTAACATAGGCTTTAGCGACTTCATAGTCTATAAGGGTAAACCGTCAATGTTTTTCTTCACTATTGCAGCAATGGTCGCTTCATGCTTCATAATATCCTACATTGGATCTAGAAGGCACATCTCTAGTTCAAACAAAATTTTCAAAAGTGAAGGTAGTACTGCGCTAGTGAAGGATAAGGTTTTCGCTCTTGAAACACTTGGTTTTCTAGGTTTGAAAATAGTGCTGCTTACATTTAGATCTCTTCTTAACCTAACGCTAACAGAAGCTGCAATAATAGCTGTTACTGGTCTTTCAACAACTAGACTTATCAGCGGAGATAAGGTATCGGTTAAGGAAGCTTTAATTCGCGGTTTCGAATGGAAAACAGTAATGTTTTTACTAGGCGTTTTTATTCTTTCAGGAGCTTTTGCGGAGCAAAGCTTAGCTAAAGATGTAGCGTACGCTATAATAAGCTATGCTGGTTCAAGCCCGTTTACACTAACATCAGCTCTCGTATGGCTTTCTGTTGCTATTTCAGCCTTTATCGACAACATACCCTACATTACAGTTATGCTTCCAGTAATAGAAGAAATACATGTGAAACTAGGTGTTGAAGCAATAACTTTAGCATGGGCGTTGCTTTTAGGAGCAACCTTAGGTGGGAACTTAACATATATTGGTGCCTCAGCTAACGTAGTAACTGTTAGGAGCTTAGAGAATCATGGTTATAAGGTATCTTTTAAAGACTTTGTGAAATTAAGCTTTCCATTTAATACTGTTAGTGTTACTGTCGGCTGGCTACTTTACGAAGCATTATGGATTTTAACTTAACAGAAAAACTTAGTCTTTATGGTGTTGAGTCTAATTGTTTCCCTTACTTAATGTTTCATTTTAAAACCGATATTTTATTACACTATTTAGCTTATGAGGTACACACTATTCCTAACTAAGTATAAGCGCTTTAACAGACTTCTTTTAATGTAGAGGAAGCTTGTTAATTTCTACTCGAAATTCTTTATAATATCTTCTCGCTTACTAAATTTATTATAAAGAACATGACAGTATATAGGGTAGTTTAAATCCTACTGTCTAATACCTTTTCAGAAAAGCCAAAAAGATGCTGGTTGAAGATGTTCATTTTAATTCTGTGGATAAGCGTATGTTTTAGAATTCCTTATTTAGGTTTTCTAAAATATTTTATTACTGCATAGAGTGGTTTAGGTGCGTAAATATGTCGAAGTTTGAATGGTACACTGATTTTATTGATTTAAATTATGAACCAAAAGAGGACGACTTATTGGCTGTGTTTAAAGTTATACCAAAAGATATTTCCTTAGAGGAAGCTGCAGGTAGAGTCGCGTCTGAAAGCAGTATTGGAACATGGACTACATTAACGACTATGACCCCTGATTTAAGAAGGCTTATGGCTAAAGTTTATGAAATTAGAGAAAACGGCATTATCAAAATAGCTTACCCACTAGATCTCTTCGAAATAAACAGCATACCCCAGTTCATAAGTTCTGTTGCAGGAAACGTTTTTGGAATGAGAGCAATTAAAGCTTTAAGATTAATAGACGTAAGGTTTCCCGAAGAATATGTTAAAGCATATAGGGGACCTCAGTTTGGAATAAAAGGTGTTAGGGAAAAATTAAGGATCTTCGACCGCCCAATAACAGCAACAGTCGTTAAGCCGAAAGTTGGATTAGATACTGAAAGATATGCTAAAGCAGCTTATGAAATACTTGCTGGAGGAGTTGATTTATTAAAAGATGATGAAAACCTTACGAGCCAAAACTTTAACCCCTTCATGAAGAGACTTGACGCTATTATGAAAGTTATTGATAAAGTTGAAAAAGAAACTGACGAAAGAAAAGGATACTTAGTTAACATAACTGCTGAAACAAATGAAATGATGAAGAGAGCAAAAGCGGTTGCAGATTATGGAAACGAATTTGTAATGATAGATATTTTAACAGTCGGTTGGGCAGCTCTACAAACAATGAGAGATGTTCTTGAAGATTTAAAGCTAGCAATTCATGCACATAGAGCATTTCATGCAGCATTCACTAGAAACCCCGACCATGGAATGTCAATGCTCATGGTAGCTAAGCTATCCCGACTTATAGGAGTAGACCACGTACACATAGGTGTTCCCGTAGGTAAAATGGAAGCTAAGGTAAAAGACGTATTAACCATAGAAAGAGAAATTACTTCAGCAACTTTCGAACCCGAAGACAACATTCTTTTTAAGCAAGAATGGTATCACATAAAACCCGTTTTCCCAGTAGCTTCAGGAGGACTGCATCCGGGCCTTCTCCCCGAAGTAATTAAAATTATGGGTAAGGACATTATAATGCAAGTAGGCGGCGGAGTACTAGGCCATCCAAAGGGACCTTATGCTGGAGCTAAAGCCGTAAGACAAGCAATAGATGCTGCAATGAAAAACATACCACTAGATGAATATGCCGAAACACATAGGGAACTTAAGGAAGCTCTAGAAAAATGGGGTTACATAAGACCTAAGTAAAAACTATTAAGCAAAAAAATTGCGGCATCTCAAATGCTTGAGAAACTAATAGAGATAGAAAAGAAAGTACACGGTAGAATTGCCGAAAAATAGAAAACAACAAACTATTTTTCAATTATGGCTATAGCTCTTACAGGAGACGCAGAACCACCTCTTATTTTCAGCGGTAATCCTATGAAATCGAATCCGGCTTTACCTAGGAGCTTATCTAAATTAGTTAAATTCTCATATAACACAATACCTTTAGGTAGCAATGTTTTATGTGCTGGGAATGGTGCATGATCGACGCTTGGAGCATCGAAGCCTATAGCGTTCACTTCTAACTCGGCAATGTACTTAGATGCTGCCCATCCCAACCCTGGATGGTTAAAGAACTCAGGAGTCCCTATTTTCCTATCGTACCCTGTGTAGAATAGCAGTATCCATCCGGGACCTACACTAACTCCTAACTCTCTAAGTTGAGTTTCTATGTCTTCAGGTGTGATTTCATATTTAGAGGGCTTATTTGAAACATCTATTACAACACCTTTACCCATAAATCTTTCTAACGGAACTTTCTCAACTGTTTCACCGTTCTCTATGAAATGAGCTGGAACATCCACATGAGTCAATGTGTGTTCAACGAACATTAATAGGTTCGAATAGTATCCATGCTCCTTGATAGAAGTCCACTTATGAACTATTGGAACAGGGTAGTTTGAAAAAACAGGTGCACCAGAATATATTTCAAATGAGAGATCAATTATTTCCACAACCAATTACCTCGTCGTTTAAAATCTGGGAGAATTGTAATAAACTTTTCATTAAATCAAATGCTTAGGACAGCTATAACATGCTTACATGGGTAACTAATGTTGCTATCCTCTATTCCCAACTTTTTCTCTTTATAAAGAACCTTTTGTAAGCCTATTTCGAAAGCCTTGCATTCACAAATACCTTTCTCTTCATCAACGAGAACTAGATACGATAATTCATCGTAAGGTATTTTACCTTCAACTATGAGCCTAGCTTTTCCTTCAAAATCTCTGATAAGCCTGTATCTTGCAGGCTTAATTTTTCCTTCAGCAATGCTTTTAGACTCTATTTGAGCCTTTATTACTTTCTTTTCAGGATTAAACACTATAACTCTAAATTTTTCCTCTTCCGTAACTATTATGCTTAACGATCTTTCGAAAAGATTACGCAATTTAATATCAATTATGTGTGAAAAATTTTCTCCAAAATACTCTCTTACCATGTTCTTAAATATTTTCTTCAGAAGCTCATGAGCTTTTACAACTTCCTCCCGTAGCCTACTATCTAGCTCAATGAGATAATATGGCATTTCTATTTCGCCTACCCGTAGTTTTCTACGTGTACCCTCTTAACATGTATACTCTTAACCTTTATAAGAAACAAAGTATACTAATTCAACCGTTATTGCATATAAGGTGGTGATTTCTGAGTACTGAGGATAATAAACCCTTAGATGTTGGGAGATTTATTATAGATAAGTATCGAAAAATATACGGTTTCATGATTTTAGCTAAAAACATACCTGGCTCGTTCCACTCGATACTTGAAACATTCGCTAAAAACAAACTTAACATCATATACATAGCTACGTCTGAACCTTCTTTTGAAAAGTATCTTCAACTTCTACTTTACGTTGACTTCACGGGCTCAAAGGTTAAACCCGAAGATGTAATTAAGGAGCTTCGCTTAAATAAAAACGTCTTTTCTATTGAGAGAATGGACCCTGTTGTTGAAGGAATTCTAATAGACACATTTCACTTCCCCGTAACAATTAGCGGCGTGAGAGCTATTATTCTTAGAAAGCCTATTTTTGAAGCATTAATAAAGGGTTTTAGAGAGAAATTTGGCTCCGTAGGTGAAGCATTCCTTTACTACATAGGTTATGAAGTTGGTAGAGAAGCTCTGAGAAGCCATTATGAAATGTCTATTAGTAAAAATGTTGAAGACCTTCTCAAACTTAATGAAGCATTGTTTAAAGCTCTAGGCTGGGGTAAATTGAAAGTTTTGAAATATAGCTTAGAAGACTGCTTCGCAATAGTAACTATTGAAAATTCCTTCGAATGTGAACTAGGTAGGGGAGCAAAGAAACCGTATAGCCAATTCATAAGAGGAGCGCTTGCAGGGTGGTTTTCTGAAGTAGTTAAAAAGAAATGTACTGCGGAGGAAACAAGGTGTTTAGCTAAAGGCGACAAGTACTGCGAATTCCACATAAAGCCTTTACTTCCAGAAACGCAGCGCTGGTCTTAAGAGAACCTATATTAATGCATTTCTGTAAAAAACTATGTGAATGAGTTGGTGCAAAAATAATGATTAATATATCTAAGGGCTTAATGCTATATTATGTTAGCAGGAAAAAACTCATAGAGAGGAGAATGAAGGAAATTCTTTCTTTAGCAGTTAAAGTAGACCCTGTTTTCAAAAATACCGAAGCATATGAAATGATAATGTACGGTGTTCACGGAGGAAAGAAGTTAAGAGGAGTCTTAACTCTTCTAACATGTGAAGCCCTTGGAGGAGACATTGACAAAGCATTAGATGCTGCTGTTGCAGTAGAATTCGTACATAATGCTTCACTAATACACGATGACATCATAGATGGAGATGAGATAAGGAGGGGGAGGGAAAGTTTTTGGAAGAAATATGGAGTATCAGCAGCGATAATTAGCGGTCACTACCTAATTTCCCTTAGCTTATCTATTTTCAGAAAATATGGTTGGAAAGCTATTGAAGCATTCAATAAAGCATGGATGAATGCTTTAAGAGGAGGAATAGCCGATATTTGGCGTGGAAAAAGTTTAGATGAAAAACTCTACAGAATAATAGCCAAACTTAAAACTGGAGAGTTTTTCGCAATAGCATCCCTTATGGGGGCAATAGCTGCAGAGAATGAAAAATACGAAAGAGTAGCTTATACTTATGGTTCAGAACTTGGGTTCGCATTTCAAATAGCAGATGACATAGTTGACTTAGTGAAGTTGGAGGAAGACACAAGCATACTACTACATTCACCTAGTTTACCTGCCTTTGTAGCATGGGTTCTTGAAGGTAAGCTTAAAGGTTTTAAGAAAGTTTCACTCATAGCCTCAAAGGATTTAGTGAAAATAGTTAAGGAAAACGATGTAATACCTAAGGCCTTAGTTAAACTACGCTCCAAACTTATTGAGGTTGAGAAAATAGCTTCACTATTTCCCAAAAACGTTTACAGTAGATTTCTTAAAGAAATACCTAAACTAGCTATAAATAAAATGTTTACAGAGGTTTCACGTTTAAAGAACATAATGATTTAGTTAATTAACTTTTAACTTTGTTTAAAACATTAATCTACTGAAGTATTTTCTCCTAAAACCACCAACTTTATTTCCCCCTTCCTCTTAAATCTAGTCAAAGGAGTCATTAACGGTGTTTACATTGGAACATAGGCTTGATGTAGTGGACCTTATCGTTGAGGTTAAAGGTGTAAGGATACTTAAGGGTATAACGCTTTCAGTTCGATCAGGAGAAATTCATGCTCTCATGGGACCCAATGGTTCAGGTAAAAGCACTCTTTCTTACGCTATAATGGGCCACCCTAAGTACCGTGTAGTTAGAGGGGACATTCTATTAGATGGTAAAAGCATTTTAAACTTACCTCCAGATAAAAGAGCTAAACTCGGCCTATTTCTTGCCTTTCAGAATCCTGTTGAAATTCCTGGTGCAAAATTTGAGGACTTCCTAACATTAGCTCTTCTAAAGAGGTACGATAAGTCTTTGAAACATAAAGATGTTAAACCATTTATTGCGAAAGAATTAGAAGTTTTAGGTTTAGAGCAAAATCATATGGAAAGAGGGATTAATGAAGGATTTTCAGGAGGGGAGAAGAAGAGGGCTGAAATTCTTCAACTTAAACTTTTAAAACCTAAAATAGCTGTTCTCGACGAATCCGACTCGGGGCTCGATGTTGACGGCGTTAAAGCTGTAGCTAAAGCTATAAGTGAAGTGCATAGTGAAGGAACAGGAATACTGCTAATAACACATTATGCTAGAATTCTAAATTACATTAAACCCACGAAGGTAAGTGTGATGGTAGATGGTAAAATAGTTGCTCAAGGAGGACCAGAGTTAGCCTATGAGATAGAGGAAAGAGGATATGAAGAATTTTTGAAAGTTAAGGTGAAGTAGGATATGGCGGAAACAGCACCCTCTGAAATAAAGGACATACTAAAGTATAAAGGATTTGATGAGCTTCTAAAGCCAGCTAAGATGAAAGCTGAAGTCCTATTGAAGAGGAAAATTTCGAGAAGTCTTGTTGAAGAAATATCTAAGGTTAAAAAGGAACCTGATTGGGTTAGAAGACTTAGATTAAGAGCATTAGAGCTTTTCGAGAAATTACCAATGCCAAAATGGATTTATGGCATAGAGGAACTCGATTTGGAATCACTAATACATTACATAAAGCCTGCAGCGGAGAAAACAAAAACATGGGGTGAAATGCCATCTGAGCTAAGAAAATATTATGAGCAGCTGGGATTGCCTGAAGCAGAAACCAGAATTTTAGCTGGCTTAGCTACACAATACGAGTCAGAAATAGTTTATTCAATGATTAAGCAAGCACTAGCTAAGAAAGGAGTAATTTTAGAAGATATGGATACAGCAATTAAAAAATACCCTGATTTAGTAAAGAGGTATCTTTTCAAAGTTTACCCATTTGGCGAACATAAGTTTGCAGCATTACATGCTGCATTGTGGAGTGGAGGGGTTTTCGTTTACGTACCTCCTGGAGTTAAAGTTACTGCCCCTATTGAGGCGTTCTTCTTAATAGGAACTTCCTATGAAGCACAGTTTGAACATACACTAATAGTAGTTGATGAAGGATCATACCTTGAATTTCTTGAGGGATGTGCAGCACCTGTTTACAGCGGTTTCTCATTCCATGATGGTATGGTTGAGATTTATGTTGCAAAAAATGCGCACGTAAAATTCATGACCGTTCAAAATTGGAGCCGTAGAATAATAAATTTTAATAATAAAAGGGCTGTTGTAGAAAAAAATGGTAAAATAGAGTGGATAGAGGTTGCTTTAGGCTCAAGGAGCTCATTCGTGTACCCATCATCTATTCTCAAAGGCGAAGGCGCTAGCTCATCACATACAGTAGCTACAATAGCTAATGGTCCCTATTGGAAAGATAGTGGTGCAAAAGTTTACCACTTAGCTCCAAACACAAAGTCAAAAGTTGTTTCCAAAAGCATTAGCGCAAACGGCGGCATTTCAGTTTATAGGGGACTAATCAAAGTAGCTAAGGGAGCTAAAAACGCCATTTCACATGTAAGTTGCGATTCATTAATTCTCGATGAAAAATCTAAAGCATACACTTATCCACATAACCAAGTTGATGAACCTACAGCGACAGTTACTCATGAAGCAACAACAGGCAGAATAAGTGAAGACCAACTATTTTACTTGCAGAGTAGAGGGCTAAGCGAAAACCAAGCAAAAAGCCTCATTGTACTAGGCTTACTCGATGTTGTCATACCTAAGCTTCCAGAAGAGCTGGCATATATTCTGAAGAAAGTGATTACACTTGAGTTTAAAGGTGTAGGTTAGCGATGGAAATGCTTTCAAAAATAAGGAAGAAAGCTAAAGAAATCATGGAGAAAACTCCGTACCAGAGAATTAGGGATTCACCAACAATAAAATACTATGCAAAATGGGAGTATATAAATAAACTAAACATAATATCTCATGAACCAAAGGCTTCACATACCCAAATACCTAAAAGCTTCATTAGCGATAAACACTATACCATAGTACTTAATGGAAACAGAATAGATTACTATGGAACAATGCCGCAAGGAGTTAAGATCAAAGAAATAGATGAAAAAACTGCAATGGAGTTTAAAGACTATGTTTTTAAGAATGTATCGCCCAGAGAAGATAAGTTAATTGCAACACATTTAGCTTATTTTTCTAAAGGAATACTGCTAATCATAAGTGGAGAAGAAGTATTAAAAACCCCTATAAGAATAATCGGTTTTACATCCCACTCGAACACACATGTAGGTTACCATGTAGTATACGTTTTAAAGTCAGAAGCAAAAGCCGAAATAGAATTTATAAGTTTAGGAGTAGGAGGCAAGGATGTTTTAAAAACATTCGTAATCGAAGGTCATGTTGAAGAGCATGCTAAGTTAAAAGCATACTTGCTAACATCAGATTCTGGAACCTCCTACACGTATTTTCTACATAGGACCCGAAGTTACGGTAACAATGCATGCAACACTTTACAATTTGTTTTAGGCGAAAACGTAACCCATGTAAGAGAGGAGCACATTTTAGCATCACACAGCATGGTCAATGTTTTAAGCTTAGTTATTTCGGCAAAAACCTCATGGCAAGACCTATTCACTAACGTAGTTCATGTCGGACCCTATAGTGAAAGCAAAGTCTCTGTGAAGGGTATTGCATTGAATTCCTCATCAATAATTCATAGAGGACTAGCTAAGGTTCATAGGAGAGCTAAGGAAGCAAGCACGATAATTGAAAGCACCCTACTAGCTTTAGGTAATAAGGCAAAGGCAAACTCTATTCCAATGCTTGAAATAGAGACAGGTAATGTAAGAGAAGCAAAACATTCAACATCAATCACTAGGTTAAGTGAGGAACATCTATTCTACATGGCTACAAGAGGTATTGATGAAAAGGAAGCAGAAAAGCTTGTAATAAAGGAAATTACCTCATCAATGCTTAGCAAACTCTATGGAAACACGAAAGCTCTTGTTGAAACGCTTATTTCTAGGAAACTTTCTATACGTTTTTAGCCTAGCAATTATTATAAGGTGTAACTATGAAAGCGGAAATTCGTAAGAAAGAAATTATTGTGAAGAATGTTCATACACATATTGATGCAAGGGACATAATAGAAACTATAAACAACATTATTTTAAGCAGAAATTTGAAAATGATGTTTGATTTCGAAGGATCTCCGGGACCGCTTGGAGGAGGAATGACAATAAGAATAAGGTTCAACAAGGAACTAAGCGACATAGATATTAATACTTTAAAGAAAATATTTGAGCTAAGACACATACCCGTAGTTATTTATGCTTAGCTTTCACTACTTTTCTGAAACTATTTTAAGAGGACTTCTAAACCACACATCAACTTGCGGAAACGGTATTTCTATGCCTGCTTCCTCAAGACCCTTCTTTATTAGTGAAACAAGCTGTGTTTTAACATTAAACCATTCCTTAACAGGAACCCATGCTCTAACAGAAATGTTTACACTGCTATCTCCGAATTCTTCAGCGAAAACCATGGGCTCTGGCTCTGCAAGTATTAGGGAGTGTTTTTCGAGAATTTCTTTTATTACGCTAATAGCTTTATTAGGATCTTCTTTGTACGCTACACCAACTTTCAAATCTATTCTTCTAATCTTATGTTTAGCATAGTTAGCTATTTTTGATTGGAAAACTGTTGAGTTAGGTATTCTAACAATTTTACCATCCCATGTCCTTATCTTTGTTGATAAAAGACTAATATCGGTAATTATTCCGTGGACGTCCTCTACTTCTACAGGATCCCCTACTGTAATTGGCTTATCAAGAATTAAGAAGATCCCCGAAATAATGTTTGATAATGCTTGCTGACTTGCAAATCCAAGTACTAAGCCTACTACTCCGCCTGCAACTATTATCCCTGAAATGTACTTTTCAGCGCCTACGGTAATCAAAGCCGCCATTACGAATAACACTAGGACACTGTAGAACACTATTTTACTTACGTAAACAGCGTATTCTGGAGCTTTAGTTCTCAACGCTTTTCTAGCATACATTGATAGTATATGGCCTATAAGGAACCCGAGAACTAAGTATACTACAACAACCAATATGTCAATAACTTTTAGTCCGTAAAAAACCTCTGCTTCTAAAAACACTTCATATCCCCCATTCCATAGTGAAAGATTTCTTCAAAGAACCTGCTTTAACAGGAGATTCAGCAAGGTCTTCTCGAGGTTTATTCTCTGACACCATAACCTCGGCTGTTTCATCGTCAACAATTTTTAATGTTACCTCACCATACCATGACTCAACATCTCCACTCTTATAGAAAACTGGCGTGCCTGTAACCGGAAACACTATTCTACTTACTTCAACAGCTTTCTTGAAACTATTTATAACATGAATCTTAACTAATGCTTCGCCGAAAAACGTTTTCGGCTTATTTAAGTGAACATCAGAAACCATATACCTTGTAAGAACACCTCTAATTAAGGTTCCATAGAGTGCATGTTTTTCGTTAAATGTAAATGTATCGAAAACATTGTTTGCACTAGTTGTTAAGGCTATACTTATAGGTGCTTTAACGTAGAAAAATATTGAAGCATCTTTTTCGATGACAACTTCTTTCTTTAGCTTAATATAGACATATTCTGAATATTCTGAATTCACTAAAGCAGGTGATGCAGGATATATTCCTACAGTATTGTCTTTAATAACAAGTTTCTTTTCAATAATATGTTCTCCAATGCTTCTCTTATAAAGAAAGATGTTTTGAGAGAATCTCTTGAAACTTATTAGTAAACGATGTACTATGTCTTTTAAGGTAACCTCATTTTCTAACACTAATTTACCATAGTATACGTCATTACCCAACAATTACACCCTTAATCTTCATAGGTGGTGCATACTCTGAAACTCTATATCCTTTTTCAAAGGAAGATCTCTGTTTAAGGTCTTTGCCTAATCCCTCAACTAGGTTTAAGTGTTTTGGCAATTGTAACTTAACGTAACTAACGACAACTGGCTCCTTTAATTCGCCTTTCTCAATAATCCAGGCTAATTCCGGAACTATTGTTACAATGTTGTTTATTGTAAGTTCAGCTTTCACTAAACCCTCAACATATATGCCTTCCCTTGTTTCCTCAATAAGTTCTCTGAAACCCCAATCCGATGGTTTAACTACAATGTTGCTCATCATAGCTTTTGGTTTATGGAAAATTCCTCTAGCATTCCCTAAAGGTTGTACACCCCATTGAGCAGCTGTTTCTCTTGTATGTAGGAGGTTAACTATTTCCCCGTCTTCAATTAATGTTTTCCTCCTAGCCATAACACCTTCATCATCAAATGCGTAAGATCCGAAACCCCAAGGTATTGTGGGATCGTCGATTAGCGTTATTTTTTCCCTAAATATTTTATATGGGAGCTTCATTTTCAAGCGTAAAGTATCTGCTTCTAGCATATGCGCTAATTCGTGAAATATTGCTGCTGAAGTTGTATGGTCAAATACTACATTCCACTTTAAACCTCTTCTTAGCGGGTGCAAACTTTTAGCTTTAGCTATTGACTTAGCTCTTTCAGCAACTTTATCAGCAGTTTTTAGGAAGAGCTCTTCATCAATAGAAACTAAATTGCCTAAATACCCTATTAGCTCTCCTGCAATACCTCTCTTTGCTCTTTCAGAGACTCCGTAAATCATAATGTATGTTGTGTTAATTTTTTCCTCTGCTTCAGCGTTTTCACTTGAAAAATACTGCTTATGGGTTTTCGAAAGAGACACTATTATTTCACATTTACTGCATCCTTTATCTAATATTCTTTCACATAACGTTTCCGCTAGCTCAAAAGCTTTATCCCTATCTTTGCTTGTTATTTCCTGCCCTAAAACATACTTTCCTCTAACAGGGTTTTCTAGCCTATACCATAGTGATTTAGCTTCACTTAAAGCTAATGCTTGGTTAACTGTTCTATCTAAAATGGTATTTATTTTTGATAAATCATATGTTGAATTTATAACCCACCTACCTTTATTGTAAGCTCTAATTCCGAAAACAGTGTTTTTTGATTCATTAATTTCAATGTTTCCACTGCGATAACCAACTTCATATTCCTCAATAGAGTATATTACTAAGTCCAAATACTCTACTTTTCCTGCTTTTTCAAAGAATTTCTCCTTAAACCATAGTGACATTTCTAACTTCTCCCAAGTATGGATTCTTTTCTACTAACTACTCTTACTACTTTACTGTTCTAGAAAACTCTTAGCACCATAAATTTTAGCTATCATGCTTGCCGGAATGTTTACACTCACCCTATCCTCAAGAATTAAAATATCATCCATGGAATACCCTTTCTTTTTAGCATAAACTAATAATGCTTCAAGAACATTGTTTCTCACTCTTTCATCTTTAAACTGTTCTAACTCGAAAACCTGTTTAAGTGAAAAGAAGAAATCCTCTAAATCCCCTGTAAGGCAAGCCCTTATTAAATGGTAAATTGCGTTTTCAACTAAAGCCATTTCCCTTGCAACATCATCTTCGCTAACCACTTAGAAGACACCTTCTTTTAAGTAAGAAATTTTCTAAACCTACCTAGAAATATTAGTTATTGAGGTTAAAATAAAATTGGTAACGATAGATGAGTTAGATAGGAAAATAATATCCACATTGCAAATAGATGGGAGAATATCCTTCTCAAGACTCGCTAAATCACTTAAAGTAAGTGAAAGCACAATTTACTTGAGAATAAAGAAGCTTAGAGACAGTGGAATTTTAAGGGGATTTACCGTAGACATAGATCATAGGAAATTAGGGAAAGACACAATAGCCTATGTTTTCGTAAAAACGGCTCCAAGACAGCATCAAAGAGCAACAAAAATTATTCAGAATATTGAGGAAATATATGAAATATATGAAATAACCGGAGAGTATCAATTATTACTTAAAATAATAACCGTGTCCAGGAAAAAACTAAGTGAAATAGTTAGGAGAGTAAGGAGAGTTGATGGTGTAAGAGAAATCTATGTTGCCTTAGTTTTAGAAACGTATAAGGAAGAAAAGACCATTAAAATTTAGTATTATTGTGGTCAGTGAGAGAGCTCAACATCACCCTTTAGTCAGATGGTTTGCTAGTCTTCATCCCAAAATAGTGTTTTAAGAACTATGCTTAAAATTATTAATGCTACTTCCTAATGTTTTCCCTAATAATGTCAGCTATTTTATCTGCCGGATTCACCCCCGTAGCTGCTTGAAAACCTCTCCATAGAGGTGAAGCGTTAACTTCAAAAACAACATATCCTCCTTCAGGAGTTTCCCCAATATCCACTCCAGAATAAACCAGGTTAAGTGCTTTAGTAGCTTTCAAAGCTAACTCTTCGACTTCAGGAATTTTTGGGGCCTTAACTACTTTAGCACCTTGAGCAACATTGGTTTTCCAGGAAGTTTTAGATACTCTGTAAACTACACCTAAAACTTCATCGCCTACAACTATTGCTCTTAAATCTCTTTGAGGTTTACGTATGTATTCCTGTACGTAAAGTGGTTGATTAATTGAAACGAGAACTTTCCCTATATGGAATGCTATGTCAGGCTCATTAGTTTTTAATGAACCATAACCTAGAGAGCCCATTAAAGGTTTAATTACAACATCCTTCCACTCCCTAACTTTCTCAGTGATTAGGAAAATGTTTTCGGAAAGTATTGTTCTTGGTACAGGTATTCCCTTCTTACTTAACAAGTATAAGCTATGGAACTTGTCTCTAGCATTAATTATGGACTCTATGGGATTCATAGTGTACACGTTTTCTTGGGATAGAACAGCTAATATTTTAAGCCTAGAAAAGAACTGTTCCATACTGGCCGCGAAACCGAAGGACCTTACAATCATAGCATCGGGTTTTTCAATGCTTTTTAACCCGTAGTATAGCTTAACTTTTCCATCACTTATTTCCAAAGACATTCGTGAAGGTCTTAAATAAGCTGTTTGCAACCCTTTTCTTTCTAAGGCTAGGATTAATTGGCGACTACTCCAGGTAGGTAATGGTGCTTCATGAACTATTGCAACATATGCCATTTTATCCTCTAACCATACAGAAATATAGCCTTAACATCCTTTAGAATTTACCTTTGTAAAATCCAAAATAGGCGACAATAGGTATTATTGCCATAAGCAATGCAACAATAGGGGATGACACATAGTAGCTTAGCTTTAAAATTTTCGTTAAAACATATGATACTGCAAAGACCCCTATAGCCAATGCGAGTAATATTAAAGGTTTAGATAGTAGCTGGCTTACCCTAGACACCTTATGTATTTTAATGGAAAACTTTAAGCCTAGAAGAAACATTATTAGCGCAAAAACGACTCCTTCAGACAAAACAGCTGCTCTCATGGTTGTTGAAATTTCACCTAAACCAGCACCTATAAGAATAGATAATGTAGCGTAAATTGCCGAGTAAAAGTAAGCATGAATATCGGCATTTTCAACACTAGCCTTCACTAAGTAGTAAATGTAGATTATGGGAGATATCGCCATAAGGACTATTACTAAGCCAATGTATGCTTCATTATACCCTAAGATAGCCCATAAAGCAGGTGTTATTATAAGTAAAAGCAGTGATAGGTCTGCGAAACGCTCAAAATCAGCCATTTTCTTAAAGCCTCTTCTTAGGTTTCTTGCGAATCATTTAAAGCTTAATCTCAATAATAAATTTAACCGTAATAATACGGCATTAACTTGGTGAAAAAGTTTGTTATTTGCTATGGTCTTAGCTGTAGCTGCTTCTTTTACATCAAGCTACATACTTACTCCTATCGTAGCGGGGTTTATGAAGAAAATAAGACATGTAGGCGTAGATGTTCATAAGGCTAATAAACCTGAAATTCCTGAATCATGCGGACTGTCCATTTTATTATCAACTATCTTGGGCTTACTCGTAATTATGCCGTTTGATAAAGGCAATTTCTTAAAAATTGTTTCACTAATTCTCTCATCATCTTTCGCGGGTTTTATAGGTCTTCTAGATGATTTTAGAAAGCTCGATGCTAAAACGAAAACAGCGTTAACTGTTCTCGCAATAATTCCCATAATTTCTCTAGGAACATATGTTCCTAAACTTATGCTTCCATTTATAGGTGGAACAAGGTTAACATTGGTTTATTTAGCGATAATGCCTTTAGCATTAGCTGTTACTGCAAATGCAACAAACATGATAGATGTTTATAATGGAGCAATGGTTGGTTCAATGTTCTTTTCTTTTTCAGCGTTACTTATAGCATCATTTATCAAATACTTTTATGGTGAAGTGGATGTTTTTCCCATATACTCTTCAGCTATAATTATGGCTTCTCTCTTAGGATATCTTCCCTACAATAAGTATCCAGCTAAAGTATTTAATGGAGACGTAGGAAGCTTGTTCGTAGGAACATATTTTGGTGCATTAGCAATCATAGGTAGGTTAGAAGTAGTTGCTGTAACAGCATTTATGCCTCAAATAATGAACGGTTTTGGAATACTCTCAATAATCAAGGGCTTAAGGGAGAGGGGAGAAATAGTGATAAGACCTGTCGCCGTTGACTTAGCATCAGGGCTTATAAGAGCATCTAGAAATCCTAATGCTCCAATAACGTTAGCTCACATGTTAACTTTAAAGTACTCTTTAAAGGAAAATGAAATAGTATGGTGCTTCTGGCTTCTCTCCTTAATTTCAACAGTTCTTGCTATTATAGTGGCTTATCTTACATATGTTCACTAAGTTTAAGAGCTGATTCAAGTAGGATTAGTAGGTATATTGGTGCTGAAACAGGATCTACATTAATGCTTACATCATGAACGCCCTTAATGCTAAGTCTTATTTTAACATATCTTCCAATGTGTTCTTCAACGCCTGTCCTAAAAATAATGATTTTTCCGTCTTTAGGGAGTTCTTCAAAATATATTGAGGTAATATCGTGTAAGGTAATGTGTTTTCTACCGCTAAATAGTAAGCTTATTGTTCCAAGCAAATACTCTGGCGCATAAACGTGTAATATGCTTCCGTGCTTAAGAACTTCAGCTAATTCCTCAATAGTGTTTTTATATTGCTTACACATGTCTTCAACTATTTCACCAACATTAGCTAGTTCTTTTAAAAGATTAGAAACCCTTCTTGTTTGAACTTCTTTTGCAAGAGATTTAAGAGCAGTAATTGATAAGTATAGAGCCCAGAAAAGCGTTTTTTCAAAAACATCTCCCTTAAAACTTATTTCGGCAACATCAAATGTTTTCATTTGCTTCGGAATGTTTTCAGTAAGAACAAAAGTGTCTATACGTAGTAGCTTTCTGAAATCAAAAATAGGTTTAAGCAAATAAACATTGTCTACTAAAGCTATTACAGAGTATTGCTCATGATATGGAGCTATATGTGTTATGAATGATGAGTATGGAGCCAGTATTGGCGGGTACTGGTGCATTTTAAAAGCTGCAAGCGTCCAGTAGAGAATTGATGCTGGAACTTTTTTAGATGAAGAAAAAGTTATTATTAGCTTCTCTTTTCTCAAATAATTTTTTAGCTGCTCGTTTACTGGTTTTTCAAGTTCTTCCTTAACCTTGTCTTCAACGCTAACTACTTTTTCCGCAATTTCCTTAACTATATTGTTAAACATTTTCTAAATGAGTGCCTCCTTCGATATTTCCTCATAGTTTAGAAGGGGTTCCTTCGGAATTCTAGGTATTAGCTCGTAAAGTAGCTTTTTAGCTTTCTCAACATTCTCAGCCATTACCTTAGCTACTTCAGCTGCTGTAACTGGCTTCTCTGCCCAAACATCGTAGTCCGTAACCATAGCTATTGTAGCATAGCATATTCCAACTTCTCTAGCCAATGTAACTTCAGGTGCAAGGGTCATTCCTATAATGTCAGCACCCCATGATTTGAAAAGCTTAGATTCTGCTCTCGTAGAGAACCTTGGACCCTCAATGCAAATGTATGTTCCCTTATCATGAATTCTAAGTCCAAGTTCCCTTCCAACAGTAACTATTAGTTTTCTTAAAGGCTCACAAAACGGATCGGCCATTGAGAAGTGTCCTACAACTCCTCCTTCGAAAAACGTGTAGTCTCTTTTCTTAGTGAAGTCAATAAATTGGTCAGGAACTACGAAATCCCCTGGTTTATAGTCTTCTCTTAAACTACCTACTGCAGAAATAGCTACTATTTTATCTACACCTATAGATTTCAAGGCCCAAATGTTAGCTCTATAATTTATTTTATGCGGAGGGATTCTATGGCCCCTACCATGTCTTGGTAAGAAAGCTACAGTGCGTCCCTTAAACTCTCCAACAACAACGTTGTCTGATGGTTGACCGTATGGCGTATAAATCTTTATTTCCCTAACGTTTTCAAGCATTTCAACATCGTATAGGCCTGAGCCGCCAATAACACCTATTTCAGCTTTAACTTCTTTAGGGTGAACAATTACCATAGCGAAGTATCCCCAACATAGTGGTATTTGGAACAGAGAAATAATTCTTTTTCGAAAACGTGGAAGGATTGAATATGGCGCCGCGGCCGGGATTTGAACCCGGGTCACGGGCTATCTGCATACCTCCCCTTTTTAGGTAGGGGAGGTCTTCGACAGGCCCGCATACTAGGCCGGGCTATACTACCGCGGCTCTTTTGTCTCGCAATATTTCTACTGACTAGATTTTTTAAAGTTTCGTTTTTACAAGTACTTAACATGCTGCTTAATAGTTTACGCATTTTCTTTGAAAACCACATGTCAACTAAAGAATAGCTTTCCATAAACTCCTCCATTACGGAGACCGATAACTAAGCTTCCTTATAAAATGATTTATAAGTCTTATCGCATATGCTAACTTAAAAATTGTTTTAGGAAGAAAGTATTAGAGGCCGTCTTCATAGTATACTTAGGGGCTAAAGTAATTTTGCTCCTTAACATTGTGAACAAGTTTTTCCGCGCCATACAAGCTAAAGTCCAAGGAATTCCTAAGATAAGCGCTAAACTCTATGAAGCATCGGCTTCGAAGCTTCTTGAACACATGTATGAAGCTATAGCTAACGAAATAAGAGACCGTAAGAATAAGATTTTAGATGTAGGTTGTGGTACGGGGAAGCTTCTTTTAAAAATAGTTAAGTCTGAAAAAGCAATCTTCGCCGTAGGACTAGATATTTCAAATGCAATGCTGTCAATAGCTAAGAGAAAATTAGTTAAAGAAAACATTTATAATTTAGTTTTAGGAGACGCCCATAATATGCCTTTTAGATATTCCTCAGTAAACCTTATTCTTAGTAGCGGAACCCTACATCATTTAAGATATCCTGGAAAATTTTTTAAAGAATGCTTTAGAGTGTTTGGAAAAGAAGGTGAAGCATGGATTTACGAATTTTCCCATGATGCTCCAAGTAGCGAGGTTAAGGAAACAAGTAAGCTCCTGAAAAAACCTTCACTACTTCTTAAAAGTGGCTGCTACACTACATGGAATACCTAGAAAAGTCATTTCAGAAGAGTACGTACGTAAACACCTTAAAGATTTTGGAGGAAAATATAGTATAATATATTATGGACTAATTACAAAAATAATTTTGAAGGAAGCTAAGTAGTAACTAGTCTTCTATCGAAGAAAATGTTCTTACCCTTAATACTTAACGGTATAGCCATGGCTATATCAGCGTCTATAAGCCCTAATTCTTGAGCAGCAACACCAGCTGACATCATTACCCTATTGTCTACATTATGTATTGAAGCTGTTTTAACAGCTGAACCTATAGCTATACCTAAATTTAAAAGGCTAAGAACAGTGTCTATATTTTCTTTCCAAGTTTCAGGTCGAACTATTCTATGCTTAATTATTTTGCAACCTATAATAACCACTGCATCGGATTCTCTAATATTCCTAGCATCTCTAGCATAGAAATTACCGTACTTCGACGCTGATTCCTCCATTTTCTTAGCTAACTTCTCTAATTCCTCATTTTCCGTTAAAATAACTACTTTTATATTATCTAACCCTCTAGCTTTCGGCGCTGTTTTAGCTGAAGAAGCCATAAGTTTAGCTACTAGGGAAGCAATTTCCTTCAAAACCTCATGTCCCATAATCATTTTGCCACCACAGCTAAAACTAATGAAAGTTAGGGATCTCATAGATTTTAATTCTCTACAACATTAACGTTAGTGTGGCGGGCCCGCGGGGATTTGAACCCCGGACCACCGGCTTAGGAGGCCGGCGCCCTATCCTGGCTAGGCTACGGGCCCTCCTTGTTTAGTTTCAACTATCTGCTATTTTAAGCTTATATTCCTTATAGAAAAACAAATTCTTAATAGCGACTTATGTGTTAATGTTTTTAGGCAGGTGCCGTTTAATGGTGTGGACTTGGATCGCTAAGAAAATATTGAAGCTAACTAGGGAAGGCGGAGTTTTAGGGAAGCTTGCTTCCCTATATGTTGCTTCGGGACATAGTGTAACATTGAGTGTTAAAGTCGATAAATTAATTATAGACATTCTAGCTCAAAAGAATAATGCAAAATACGCTATCAAAGCGCATCTAACATCAAATCCTGTTAACACTAGGGAAATAGAGGAAATAGCTAACGCATCATCAAAAATCAATGCAAAACCCATACTAATAATCTACGGGTCAGCCAAAATACTAAGCGATGCTTTAGAAAAAGCTAATGAGCTAGGTGTGAAAATTAAGTGTGTAAGAAAAATAACTCTAGAACCACATTAAATTTGAAACTTTATAAACACGCTACCACTACACACTTTAGGGAAAAGGTGCGGGGGTGCCCGAGCTAGGACAAAGGGGGCGGACTTAAGATCCGCTGGCGTAGAGGGGTTGTTTGCCCCGCGCAAGCCTGCGTGGGTTCAAATCCCACCCCCCGCACCAAAACATAAAAATAATGGCCTTTACGTGCCCTCATTCTTAAAGGGTAAATAAATGAAAACTTTATTTTAGTCTGTTTAACACCATAACTAATGGGTATTTTCGATTTGTGGAAAATAGTGTATACTAGAAGATTTGAGAAGGCTTTAGAGAAGTTAGGTAGGGATGTTGCTTTAAGGGTTGTTAGGGAGATTGAGGTTCTTTCCGAAAACCCCTATGTTGGGAAGGTTTTACGTGGAATCCATGTTGATGTTGAAGGCTTTAAGCTTAAACTCTACAGTTTACGTGTAGGAAGCTACAGAGTAATTTACACAGTAAACCCCCTAGAATCAAAAGTTTATCTTTTAACAGTGAAGCTTAGGAAACACATTTACAAAGAAATCTAGAAAGAAAAACTTATGCTCTAACTTTCTTAGGCTTAACACCATACTTCTCCATAAGCTTCTCGAAATCCTCAGCCCTACCCTCAACAACTTCCCTAACAGAATCCTCAATTTCCTTAATAAACTCATTCTTAAACTTCTTAGAGCTCTTAACCTTTACTTTAACCAAAAACCAGCACCACCCTATGTTAAATCATTTTACACAAACATATATTAAGTTGTGTATAAAGATTACGGTATAAACGTCTCTTAACTATTGTGAATTACAAATTCATTGAGAGCGGACTTAAGATCCGCTGGCGTAGAGGGGTTGTTTGCCCCGCGCAAGCCTGCGTGGGTTCAAATCCCACCCCCGTACCAAAAATCTTTTCACCAATTTATTGTGAAATTAAAATAAGCTTTAGTCCATATTTTCTAAAGCTCTTAATCAGTAGTACATGATAAGTAAAGCATGGATAATTTATTTAACATCACATTTTCTCATAGGCTTCTTAAAATTCTCAGTATTTCGCCCTTAACAATGTTCTGGAATTTAATGTAGCACCTAACTTTATTTATTATGAAATCTTGCATAAGACCATTAAGATATGCTATGACTGTGTATTTTGTTAACTAACATTATAATCACAATTAACAATATTGTAGAGAAGACAGTTGCATTAATAAGGTCAATTACTAATTGTTTATGTTTTATTTGGGTAAATATTTCACTGGGAAACAATGTGTAGAATGAATTGTTGACATATAATCCACCTTTACTGTAAGGTTCTACAAGAAGTAATTTCACATTCCCCATCATAGTGTTTACATTGTTACCTACATAGAATCCTAATGTTCCCCCATAACGTGTTTGTGTCACAAAGAACATTGAGACATTTTTAGAGGTGTAACATAGGTTCAGAAATTCAAAGCCATTGGAACAATAGTTTATTACATAATAAGCCTCTTGTTCTTTCACGGCTTCCTCAAAGAGCGTACTATTAGGAAGAGATACTATTACAACATGCTTTTTCCTCTTGAAAAACATAGATAAGGGACTTTTAATTTTAGAGTAGGGTAATGTAGATCCATTATACTTCCAAGGCATTATGTAGAATGTGTCTAAAGCTATTTTCTTTAACAGCTCATGTTAAACTAAGTGCTACATTTCTTAGCTGGCTGATTGAATCATCATACACTATTGTGGGCATTTTGGCAGCTAGTACTATCGCTAAGTCTTTAGTAAACGACTCATAACCATAATTAATCTTTAAGAAATTAAGCCACTCATCCTCTAGTTTCTCTAAGCTATAACCGTATATTTCTTTGAAAATATCTAGGGAGTAATTTAGAGCTATTAATTTATAAAACTCTATGTACTTCTCAGTGCCGTATTTTCAATGAGCCAGTTTCCAAAACTAAAAATCTCCCAGACATAAGGTCTACCGTACCTAAAATTCTCAATGACAAATTTAAGGGGTTTATAATATCCTATATTGATCATTGAAGCTGTGAATTCATGAGGCCATTTAATTAAAGTAGTTTCAACTCTGTATTGAGCAGGTATACCATGTAAAGATTTAATGCCTCAAAGAAACCAAAGCTACTATAAGAGTAAGGGTAACTAATATAATTCCATATTAAATAAATATTAACGCTATTCAGCAATAATTAGCATTAAGTAGCTCATATTAATTACATTCTTATCACGAATAAAGTAAGGTTTACTCCTAATATTGTAAGGTGCATATCCTACAATAACACCCGTATTTGTTATTAAGAATGGTTGTCGAGCCATGCCCCATCCTTTTCCCATTCCTAATTTCTTACCTATGGTTAGTAAAGGTACTATGGTTACCGTTTACCTTACATCGGAGGTCAATGTTTAAGATGTCAGCAGTCTTTTTAACATAGTCTTCAATAATCTGAGCTATATTGGCAGCATTTCTCTTTATCCACGGATCTATATTCGTGTATATGTAAACCTTAGTATAGTTGCCTTCAAAAACATGTAATTCATATAACTATTATCTTCCCCTTTATAAGCATAAATATGTGCTAAGGATTTTACTGCTAAAGTTATAATAATCAAGCAAAAAAGCAATGCTAATGACTTCTTAAACGATAACGTTCTTCCCTCCTTAACTATGATAGTAAAGTAAAGATAAATTAGTTTTAATTAAGGATGCTATTTAACGAACTATGTGTGAAATGTAAGTATTTGTATTCACTACTCGTTAGCAGAGTTGTGATTAGGTTTATATATTGGTTTAAAGTATGATGTTAGGGGGATTCTCGTGGTTAAGGTTAGAACTAAGCTTGTTTCGTGGGACGAGGTTGTTGAGTGGAGCAGGGAGCTTGCTAGGAAAATAAGGGATTCAGGGTATAAGCCTGATGTTGTAATTGCTGTTGCACGTGGAGGATATGTTCCAGCGAGACTGCTTTGTGACTTCTTAGGGATAGAGAATTTGCTTTCAATACAAAGTCAGCACTGGACTGAAGCAGCTAAGGTGGCGGAGAAAGCAATTATTAAATTCAAATATAGTGTTGATTTGAAAGGTATTAAAGCACTACTTGTAGACGACATTGTTGACACGGGTGAATCGCTTTTACTAGCTAAGAACTTTATAGAGGAAGAATGGAAACCTGATGAATTAAAAATAGCTGCTCTCCAATGGATATCCCCTGTTGCGAAATTCAAGCCAGACTATTACCACTTAGAAGTTAAGGAATGGACATGGTTCATGTATCCATGGACTAGGTTAGAAGATGTAACGCAGTTCATTAGAAGAATGCTAAGTGAGGAAGGTAAGGAGAGAAAGGAGTGGGCTAAGGAGGAAATAAAGGAGAAATTCATGGAATGGTATGGGCAAGATGTTGGATGGTACCTTGACGAAGCACTAGATGGTCTTGTTAGGGAAGGCTTCATTGAAAGAAGAAATGGAAAATACGTTCTTAAATAATGTTTCTTAATCTAGGCGGTAATCTATTCTTATGTCTTTCATAAAACTCCGGCATATGTTTCTTAACCAATTTAATCATTTCTTCATCTCTTAGCGGATGAACTCTTCCATTGCTAAACATTTTAACAATATCGTCATATATTTTAGCAACTCTTCTATCAGCCTTTAACACACCATCATCCTCGATGTGGAACATCATTTTTATCCAAAACGCAACACCTGCTCTTCCAGAGTAAGGTGTTATAGAAATAAGGTAGGGTAGTCCGAGATTACTTAGTGGATCGTATGGTAGGTATACTTGTGGGTTTTTCATGAGTCCGTCAATATGTATTCCAGCCTTAGTTCTAAAAGCATTAGCCCCAAATGCAGGGTAAAATTCCGGAAGAACATATCCTGCATGTTCGAAAAAGTCCCTAATTTTCTTAAACACTCTAAGATTCAATCCTCCTTCATTACCTGTTAATTGAACGTAAAGTAATGCCATAGCATCTAGTGGGCAATTCCCTGATCTTTCACCTATGCCGAAAAGTGTGCAATTCGTCATTGAAGCACCGGCTTTCCACGCTGCTAGGTGGTTTGCTACAACCATGTGGAAATCGTTGTGGCCATGAAACT
>Ga0190363_1000103_pt1 | contig 46702 bp, 48 predicted proteins | sample 48721867_MG_FD_161272 | JGI IMG/M metagenome (GOLD analysis project Ga0190363, IMG submission 161272) | Hydrothermal vent microbial mat bacterial communities from Southern Trench, Guaymas Basin, Mexico - 4872-18-6-7_MG | ecosystem: Environmental > Aquatic > Marine > Hydrothermal vents >...
GCTAAACTCGAAGGAAGAAAACCCCCAATAAAACATCCCTTCAATACATTATTACGTAAGCTCCAAAGAATGTTTACAGGAATAGAAACATGGCGATCAAAGTAAGTTTAGAAAGAATAGAAAAACTAAGTGATCTCATAAGATCTATAGGAATAAAGACAATATACTATATTGAAGACCATGATAAACAGTTTGAAGCTATGAAAATTTTACATTCTAGAACAAAGCATACTGGCTATGTATGTTTACTTGCAGTATCAAATGCTTTAATAAGCTACAGGCTTTCAATGAAAGGGGAAGATTATTGGTTACTCTTTGCAAAATACTTTTCAAAAACTCATCCCAACTTCTTTAAAGCTTTAGATAACATTGTAAACTTCCTTAATACGTATAAGGTTAATAGAATACTGTTAAAACAGAAGATAAGTAGGCTTCGAAAATTCTATGAGTCAAGAATTTCAAGAACACTTTTTGAAAAACCATGGTACTATTCTAAAGATATTACTAAATTGTGGAGAGAATTAGCTAGAAATTTAAATACCTCACCTAGGAGAAAAACAATTGTTTTCTCTGTAAAAATGTTTTATTACGCATATTACGCTTCAACAGGGGTGAGGATAAGCCTACCTTATGAAATACCTATTCCAGTAGATTTTAGAGTAGCTTTAATCTCCTTGACTTCAGGATTAATAAGCATTAATTCTCGAAATTTAAGAGAAAAAGCTAACTTATTATTAGCTAAATATGACGAGACCGTTAGAGATGTATGGAAAATTATATCGCAAAAAACCAACATACCTCCTTTAAACTTGGACGCATTAGTGTGGGTTTTAGGAAAATATGTATCTACAAGATGCAATAAGAACTTGATAGTTAGTAGAACAATAAATTACTTAGAAGAAGAGGTTTTTAAAAAGAACCTAAGTAAGTTAATGAACACTTTAGTTTATGAGTTTTTTAAATATTGCTAATTAATAGGCATCGTTTATTCATAGCTTTACATTGCCAATGTCTAAGCGATTCAAAATTTACCCCCATAGGCACTAAAAATAGAAAATTAAATTGCTGAAGAAATCTCTTCATCAAGTTCCTTGAGAAAATAGTAAAGCTTTTCCACGGGCACTCTAGCTCCCGCAGCCCAAGCATGACCTCCGCCTGATCCGCCATGCTTAAGCGTAATTTTTCTTAATATTGAGTTCAAATTTATTCTCTCATCAATGCTTCTTAAGCTTAAAATAGCTATGCTTTTGCGAATCTCCACAGCTACACCTACAGGCTTTTTTAAATATGCTCTAACATATGTAGCTGCTCTTGAAACGCTTCCTTTAGGATTAATAACGTAGGCTATGGCTTTCAAGGCTTTAGCATTAACTTTAACATCCCTTCTCATTTCCTCTTCAATAACGGTTTCCATTAGAGCCCTAACTACTAATTCGCTCATTTCGCTAGGTAGCTTATTTTCCGACAAGTGAATTACTACTCGCCTTTTGAAATCATAAAGCTTCCTTGCACCCTCTAATCCTTGGCTCAGCACCCCTGCTTCAAAATATACTGCTCTCTTATCCCAATCTTTGAGAACTCTTTTAACCCAAGGCGTTTCATCTAAATAATCGGAAATAGCTCCGTAGATAGCTACTCTACTCATATCCTCATCAAGTTTGTTTTCAAAGTATTTAAAAGTAAGTTCAGATGATGACGAATTTAAATTGTGAATAATAGTCATCGGAAATTCCTTAAGTCTTATTCCTAAAGGCTCAGGATGATGATCTATGTAGACAATTTCTACCCCTCTTCTACTCAATGCCGAGATGTACTTGTAAAATTCTTCTAAATGAGCTTCATTAAGTGCTATATCGACTATTACTATTTTATTTTCATATTTAATATTATGTACCATATCTTCATATAAGCCAGCGGGATGCGTAAAAAAGACCTTTGATTCACTTTTAAGAGCCGCTAAAGATATAGCTGCCGACACTATGCCGTCAGCATCTCCATGAGCAAAAATGAGTGTACTCAACTTTCTACAGCCACCTTATTTCTTGTCCTAAGTTTATTTATAAGGTGTTTGGAATGGAATTTTGAAGAATTATGTTTAAATACGTCTTCCGAAACACCGTTTGGATAGGGTGTACAAACGGTGTCTCTAAACAAATACTCTATGAAGATAAGCATCATAGTAGCCTTAATCTTAGGATTAGTTATTGGAGCCGGAATAGTAAATTTAACAGGTCCAGGCAACGTTACAGTAACGACAACGATTACATACACTCAAAAGGCTTCTGAAACAAGCGTTTCAACAGTTGTATCCACAATAGTGGAAACAACAACAATTAAGCCAAAATATCCAATAACTGTAGTCGATGCTTTAGGTAGAATAATTGAGATAAGTAAAAAACCGGTTAGAGTAGTTAGTTTGTCTCCAGCTATTACCGAGGAGCTTTATGCCCTAGGCTTAGGGAAGTACATTGTTGGTGTTGATAGTTTCTCAGATTATCCTCCAGAAGTTGTTAAATTAAGAAGTGAGGGAAAAATAGTTGATGTAGGAGGCTACTGGCAACCTGATTTTGAAAAAATTGTTGAAATAGAACCTGATCTAGTAGTGGCTGATGCAGGAGCACACATTAAGTTCCGTGAAAAATTTTCTGAATTAGGGTTAACAGTGGTTTATGTTAAGGGAGGTGCTGCATCCTCACTAGAAGACGTACTTTCAGATATCGGACTTTTAGCGCAAATTTTCCATATAGAGGAAGTAGCTAAAAGTATTTCATCAAAAATAGAAGAGCAAATAGACATTATTGAAAGAGAGCTTTTAAGTAAAAATGTATCTAAAGTTAAAGTACTTATCCTCTTAGGTCCACCCTCATGGGGGTATTGGAGCGCTGGTTCTGGAACATTCATAAATTACGTTGTTGAGGTTAGTGGAGGATACAATATAGCATCAAAATACCATGGATGGATTAAGCTGAGTGCAGAAGATATTTTATTAGAGAACCCAGATGTAATAGTAGTTTCAATGATGGGATCCCTTGGAGAAGCAAAGAAGGTAATTGATGAAATATTCTCATCAGAACTTTCACAAACAAACGCTGTAAAGAAAGGTAACATTTATGTTCTTATAGGGGACGCTAATAATGTTCTCGTACGCCCTAGTCCACGTATTGTAGAAGCTGTAAAGCTCATGGCCCAAATTTTACATAGTGAAGTTTTTGGTGAGGTTTCAAGGGAAGATGTAATTAAAGCTTCACCTCAGCTGACATCGCATGTAGCTCAAATAGTTTACATAGGCTGATTGAAATGGATTATGCTGAAAAATACTTTCAGGAGAAGAAGAGAAGATTTTTCTTAGTGCTAATGTTCTTGTCTGTCTTGTTAGTATTTACATTTATATTTTCCTTGAATATAGGTTCTTCGAACGTAGGTTTGCTCGAAATTTTAACGTTAATGAACACATCTTCTAAAACTTCAAGCACCTTAATCAACATAGTGTATAATTTAAGGCTTCCGAGAACATTAGCTGCTATGTTTATAGGGGTTTTATTAGCTATTTCCGGAGTTCTAATACAATCCGTTACTAGAAACTCTTTAGCAGAACCTTTCCTACTAGGTTTATCGTCAGGGGCACTCACGTTTATGGCGTTAGCTATTATAATTGTGCCTTCTATTGCTCTTTCATTACATTATGTTTCAATAATTTCATTTATAGGAGCACTAGTTGCTTTTACCCTAACTCTCACATTAAGTGAGGCTATTGGCGGCTCAGCAACAAGCTTAATACTTGCTGGCTTAGCTGTTACAGCAGGCTTCTCTGGTTTATCAAGCTTCCTAGCATTCATAGTTCAATCCAAGCTTAACATGCCATTTTTAATACTATTATTAGGGAGTCTTTCGCAAATACTTAGAGGCCATGTAGTAATGTTGGCTCTAATCTCTACTGCAGGTTTTACTGTAGCATTAATCATGGCTAAGAGATTAAATGCCATAATTTATGGTGACGAACATGCCTTACAATTAGGCTATAATCCTAAAACAGTTCGTATTCTTGCTTCGATGCTTGCAGCATTACTTACTAGCGTTAGTGTAGCTATTGCTGGAATCATAGGGTTCATAGGATTAATTGTTCCCCACATGTCAAGACTAATCATAGGTAGTGATAATAGATATGTAGTTCCACTATCAGCTCTACTTGGCGCCTTGGTTCTCTGCGTTTCTGATATTTTCGTTAGAATAGCTTCGGAAGGGCTTGCAATAGGAGAAATACCCGTAGGAGCTGTAACAAGCGTTCTTGGTGCTCCGTTTTTCGCGTACCTACTTTTAACCAAGGTGAAAGCGTAGTGGCTTGTATAAGAATATCTGACATGGGGTTTTCGTATGATAATAGATTATTTACGTTAAAAGATATTGATTTAAACCTTTGCGAAGCTGAGGTAACAACAGTTCTTGGACCTAATGGTGCAGGAAAAACTACCCTGCTTAAATGCTTAGCCCGCATACTTAAGCCTCAGAAGGGAACAATATACATTGATGGAAGAGACCTATGGAAAATGAGCTTATATGAGGCAGCAAAAATAATTGGGTATTCTGAAGTAGAAATACCACGCGGATTTAACGTTAAAGTATTAGACTTTTTATCTACTAGCAGATATCCTCATATGGCAACGTTTTTTGAGTCTTCAGAAGATATTAAGGCCGTAAAGGAGTCTCTTAAAGAAGTTGACGCTGAAAAGTTTTCTTTAAGAAAAATAGAGCAGTTAAGTAGTGGGGAGCTTCAAAGAATAGTAATAGCAAAAATACTCGCTAAAAAACCAAAAATTCTGCTTCTAGATGAACCAACATTACATTTGGATATTAAGTATCAAATAGATATTCTTAAGAAAATAAGAGAGATAACTAAGAAACATAAGCTTATAACAATAATGACAATTCATGATTTAAGATTAGCATCAATGTTTTCAGATAAAATAATTTTGCTTAAGAATGGGAAAATAGTTTCAATAGGTTCTCCTTCAGAAGTCCTAACACCTAAAAACATTGAGGAAACTTATGGTATAAGGGTTAAGGTAATAAAGGATACTGAAGTAGGAGTAATAGTCGTTCCTCTTCCTTAAGAAGAAAAGCTCCCAGCGCCAATAAACATGAGTTTTATACTGTGGAGCCTAGAGAATTCCTCTAAAACATTATGTAACCTACTCTTCTTCACCATATTGCTTATAATGATTAATCTTTCATAGTCTTCTATGGTCATATCGTCAACCCTATACATTATAGCGGAACATGTTGTTGTTATTACTGCACTTAGTAGGCCTTGATTAGTGAATAAATCTAATGAGGAAATAATGTCTTTTTGGGAAAAGAAACAGTTAGGACTTGGATGAGTATGTGCCATAACATATGTTTTAATGTACGGTATTCTAACTTTATCTATATCTCCCTCAAGAATTATACCTATTTTCTTAGGGGTTATTAATAGCATATACTCTACATGTTTAGTATCTGTTAGTTTAGCTTTATTTTTAAGTAAGGGTATGATATTTTCCACGAAGACTTCTAAAGTTCTTCTGTATAGTGATTTCCAAAATACACTGTTAACCATTGGCGCATCGGAAAATATAGACTCTACGCCGTCTCTCTTAGGTACATTATTTTCTTCTAGCTTTTTTGGTAAATATACTCTCACTTTTTCCTCTTCATCCCAGTTATAGTAGCTATAAAAGCTCTCTTCAACGTAATAATTGTCAGTATTAAAAATTTCCATTAAATCCTCGCAGAACGATATTACGCTTCCTGCTAATGCAAGCCATTTAATGCTTTTATTTTTAAGCATATAGTGTTCTTTTTTAAACAATTTTCTTCATCTTCAAAGAGATTCTAAATATAATTTTCTAACCTCTTCTCTAGTAGGTACCTTAGGATTATTGTATACTAAGGGTCTCATGTAGTCAAATACGTCATTAACGAATTTTTCAATGTCTTTCTCAGTAATTCCAAAGTCTCTTAATCTAATGTTTAATCCCACATCGTTTCTAAGCTTAATTATGAAGTCATAAACGGACATTGCTATATATCTTTGAGGCATTGTTGCGACTTTTAGACCTAGTATTTCAGCTATTTCTACAAAGTCTTCAAGAGCTGCATCTAAAGTGTATTTAAGCCAGGCTGGAAGTATAGTAGCTAATCCTACTCCATGATGAATGTTTTCATAATGAGCGCTTATGGGATGTTCCATAGCATGACATAATGTGGTTCTTGACTGATCTATTGCTAACCCGGCCATCATGCTTGCCCAAAGGAGTTTAGTTCTTGCCTGAACATTTATTCCACGTTTTACAACAACTCTAATGTTAGCTACAATGTTTTTTATTGCTTCAGCAGCAAAAATTCTAGCAAACCTATTAGTTCTCCTACTAACGTAGGATTCGAAAGCATGAGACAAGGCATCAAAAGCTGTTGCAGCAGATAATGTTGGAGGAAGAGTTAATGTTGTTTCCGGGTCTAAAATAGCTATTCTGGGATAGATTAGTTTACTAACTACTGAAACTTTCGCTTTCCTTTCAATATCAGTTATTACAGCATATTTATTTACTTCGCTTCCAGTTCCATGTGTTGTTGGTATAGCAATTATTGGGTAAGATTCATTAAACTCCTTTTTTCCCCTAAGGTAATCTACAAGTCTACCTCCAGAAGCCAGCGTTGCTGCAACAGCTTTTGCCGAATCTATTGCGCTGCCGCCACCTAATCCTATAAATAAATCGCAACCATTCTTTTCAGCATACTGTACTGCTCTCTCTACTTCATCTGATCTAGGATTGGATGAAATGTCATTATAAGGGCAATATTTCATACCAGCTTTCTCAAGTTCTATACGTAATGTGCTGTAATAACCATATTTTATCATGGAGCCTCCGCGTGTCATCAGTATTAACGCTTTTGTTCCTAGGTTACCTATGTGTTCATGTATTTTCGATAAAGAACCTCTTTCAAACACTATCTTGGTAGGTAAGCTAAATTCTATATTGAACATAAAACGAATGCACCGAAGATAGATAGATGTTATAGGTAAATATTAATCTTATCTTGCAAGAATACGATGCTCATCTTAATTAACGCTTCTATTATTTAGTAAAAACCGTTTTTGCTTTAATAAACTTCCCTATACCCTTACTTATCTGTAACTCGTTTTTCTCAATAATCACTCTTCCTCTTAAAATAACTGTTTCTGGCCATCCATAGAGTTCCATTCCCTCATAAGGAGTCCATGGATTTTTATAATGAAGATGCTCTGCGTTCACTTTCCTCTTAAAGTTAGGATCTACAATTATGAGATCAGCATCTGCTCCAATAGCTATTTTACCCTTGCTTTGAAGACCAAATATTTTAGCAGGATTATACGTAAGAACTTCCATAAGTCTCTCAAGAGACAATATATTCTTTTTAAAACCATATGTAAACATTATAGGTAGTAATGTTTCTACTCCTGCTACTCCTCCCCAAGCTTTCCAAATGTCCTTCCAACCCACTTCTTTTTCGTCCTTACTCCCCGGGGCATGATCTGTTGTGACAATATCTATTGAACCATTGACTAAACCTTTCCATAAAGCTTCAACATGGTCTCTGGATCTAAGAGGAGGATTCATTTTAAGCCAAGGACCCCATTTTTCAGCATCTTTGTAGGTAAATAGTAGGTGATGCGTACATGCTTCACCCGTAATCTCTAAGCCATGTTCTTTAGCGTACTTTAAAATATTTACTGCATAGCTTGTAGTTATATGGCATAGATGAAGTCTTCCACCAACATATTCTATGTAGTTAAGGAGTTTTTCCATAGCAGCTTTTTCAGCTAAAGGATGTCTTGATAAATGATGGATTACAGGATCTTTCTTACCGGCTTCTAGAGCCCTTCGAATACCGTCGTTTATTATTGCTTCGTCCTCTGCATGTACTGTAACAAGAATGTCAAGTTCTTTTGTAAGTCTAAGCATGTTTATGAATACATCATCAGAGGCCATGTAAGGTTTACATGTAAACATCTTGTATGCTCTTATACCTTTTTTAGCAAGCTCCGGAACGTTTTTGAGATTATTGGACTTTATGAAACCTCCCTGTATTGAGAAATCTACGTAGGCTTCTTTTTCGCCGACCTTTATGTAGTGATTTAAGGTTTCAATATTATCTATGTGTGTATCCAGAGGCATTACGATAACAGTTGTTACTCCACCATAAGCTGCAGCCAATGTTCCATGTGAAAAGTCTTCTCTATGTTTAAATTTAGGATCATATATGTGTGCATGAACATCAATAACTCCAGGTAGTAGCAGTTTCCCTTTAGCATTAATTGTTTTTTCTGCGTTTTCTCCAACAACTTTGGCTATTGAAACTATTTTTCCATTTATAATCCCGATGTCTCCTTCAACAATACCTAAAGGTGAGGATATTTTAGCGTTAACTATCTTTAAATCAAGTTCTTTCCTCATGAAAAGCATTCCTCATGATAAAATTATGTGTTATTGTTCAACAAAAACATTTACTACACTATTCTTTAAAACATCAAATAATCCTTTATTAAAAACTCTTAATTCAGGAATAACTAGTAAGCCGAGAATAGACAATGTCATATAGGGTTCATCTAGTTTAGATCCTGCTTTTCTAATAGCTTCTGTAAGTTTCCTAAGTTTTTCAGCAACTACTCTAGCAGGTTTATCGCTTAAAATCCCTGCCACTGGAAGCTCTACGAGAGCCTCTATTTTCTTATTTGCTACGAATATTAATCCTCCACCTACCTCTACCAGTTTATTTACAGCATATGCCATATCTTCTTCGCTTACGCCGACAACTAAAATATTATGGCTATCATGGGCTATGGATGAAGCCAGTGCTCCATATTTAAATCCGAATCCATGAACTAATCCTAAACCTACTTTACCTTCTCCCGTATATCTTTCAATCATAGCTATTTTCAAAATGTCTCTTTCAGTATCTGATACTACTTCTCCATTCTTCACTCTTACATCTAATATGAGATGTTTTGTTATGGCCTTATTAGGAACTATACCTATCACTCTAGCTTTTACTATTCCACTTGATATAGGTGCTTTTAATTTGAAATCTTCTGGAAGAAGTATTCGCTTAATGTTTATTGTATTATAGAGATATTTTGGTATTTCATAGTTTTCCGGAGGTTTCCATAGGGATTTTCCGTCTCTGGCTAGAAGATTGCCATTCACAAAAACCATTTCGATATTAACTTTCTCTAAGTTTTTAAGTATTAAGAAATCAGCTAATTTGCTTGGAGCTATTCCACCTATGTGGTCTTCAACTTTAAATCTTCGTGCTACATTTATTGTTGCCATTTGCACCGCTTTTATAGGGTCTAAACCTAGTTCAATTGCCTTTCTAACAATGTAATCTATGTGACCCTCATAAACTATATCGTAGGGGTTCCTATCGTCAGTGTTGAAAACTATCATGTGAACATCTATGTTATGGTTAATGATTGCTTTTATTGTCTTATCTAGGTCTCTCCATGCACTGCCTTCTCTAAGCATAACATACATTCCAAGCCTAGCTTTTTCAATAACCTCCCATGCTTCAACGCTTTCATGATCTGATGTTATTCCAGAAGCAATATAAGCTGCTAAATGCTTACCTGAGAGAGCTGGAGCATGCCCATCAACTATCTTATTTAGTTTATGAGCTTCAGCTATTTTTTCTAAAATATCATTTCTTAAACTAAGAACCCCATGGAAGTCCATTATCTCTCCTAAACCTATGGTGTAAGGGTCTTCCAAGAGCTCACTAACTTCCCTAGGTCCAAGCTTTCCTCCGGTAATGTCCTCAGGTGTTGCGGGAACACATGATGGAACTTCAACGAATATTCTTATTGGGGCTAGCTTTGCTTCCTCTATGAAATACTTTACACCTTTCTTTCCAAGAACATTAGCTATTTCATGGGGATCTACAAAAACACCTGTTGTTCCATGAGGTAAAACTGCTTCTGAAAAGTGTAAGGGGGTAAGCATGCTACTTTCAATATGTATGTGTGCGTCAAGAAATCCTGGAATAAGAAACTTACCTTTCCCCTTAACCACTTTGGTAAATGAACCTACTGTGTGATTAGCATTTGGCCCCACGTAAGCTATTCTCCCATTTTTAACAGCTACATCCATGTTTTCAAGGAGCTCCCCAGTATAAACATTTATAAGTGTTATATTCTTTAAGACCAGATCAGCTTTTTCTCTACCTAAAGCTGTTGCTATAAGGGATCTTATAATTTCCTTGCTAAGCCCGCTTATGTACATAGCTTGTACACCTAAGAGTAAGCAGTTACTTGGCTAGAAGTAGTAATCGACGTTTCTTTTTGAACTAAATTTATTTTGCCCATATTTGAGCTTTATAGTAAACAACTTCAATAATGTTATAGGGCATATACGTAAAGTATTTGTTTAAAAGATTATTGGAAAGACTGAGTAGAAATAGTGCTGATCTTTTAAAAACTCTCTTTAAACATTACCTTCTGAACATTCTTAAAATGTTAGCTTATGCGAAAATTGTAAAGTTATTTTCTTTCCCTAGAATATCAAGTATTGGGTGTAAAAATTGGCGGACATTTACATAAGAGGAGGTTATATTATAACTGTTGATAAGGAGCGCAGAATAATTAGGAATGGAGCTGTAGCGATAGAGGACGGTAAAATAAGTGCTGTTGGAAAAAGAGAAATGCTTGATAAAGAATTTAAAGATTATTCGGAAAAGGTAATAGATGCTTCACGTAAAATAGTTATGCCAGGACTTATTGACCTGCATGTACACTTAGCGCAAGCCATGATAAGAGGTATGGCTCAATACGTTAAATTAATACCTTGGCTTAGAGATTATGTTTGGCCTCTACAAGGGAATTACACTAAAGAAGACGGTAAAATAAGTGCTCTCCTATGTATGATTGAGATGATTAAGTCTGGAACAACAACGTTCTTGGAAGTAGGTCTTTCTGGTAGATATGGTGTTGAAGGAATAGCTGAAGCCTTAGAGCAAGTGGGTATGAGAGGGATTCTTGGAAGACACATTATGGATACTCCAGGCTATGCTACAGAAGAAAACATTATTCATCCAGGACTTGTTGAAAGTAAGGAAGAGGGTATGAAGGAGATTTTGCACATGTACCAACGATGGCATGGAAAGCATGGGAGAATATTTGTTTGGTTTGCTCCTAGAACTCCGGGTGCAGTATCTATAGAAACATATAGGGAAATTGTAGCGAAGGCCAAAGAGCTTGGAATAGGCATAACAATGCATTTAGCAGAGGTTAGAGAGGATGTAGAATATTTCAGGAAAAACTTTGGTATGAGACCTGTAGAGTTTGTTAAATGGGTTGGTATGGTTGGACCAAACGTTGTTTTAGCGCATGTTGTATGGGTTAGTGAAGACGAAATAAAGATACTAGCTAAGACAGGGACTCATGTCGCACATAACCCTTCATGTAACATGAAGCTTGGCTCAGGACTTACTCCAGTAGCTAAAATGCTTAAAGCAAATGTAAATGTTGGGTTAGGATGTGATGGAGGGCCTAGTAACGACAATTATGACCTGATAGAGGAAATGAAAATAGCTGCTCTAGGGCAATCTCTAATAAACATGGATCCTTCGGCTATAACTGCTGAGCAAGTAATTGAAATGGCTACTATTAATGGTGCTAAGGCTTTAGGTTTAGATAGGGAAATAGGGTCAATAGAAGTAGGCAAAAAAGCAGACATAATTTTAGTAGATTATTGGAAGCCTCATTTAATACCTATGTTTAATCCTATAACGCACTTAGTATATGCAGCTCAAGGACAAGATGTAAATACAGTGATAATAGATGGGAAAGTAGTCATGGAAAAAAGGAGAATTCTTACAGTAAATGAGAAGGAAGTGCTTGAGGAAGCCGAGAGGAAGGGGTTCGAAGTAATTAGAAGAGCAAAGATTGAGCCAAAAATAAATTGGCCCTTAACTTAGCTATCTTTACTTTAATGCCCTCTTACAGCATGGACAAAAGACACTACGCCCTTTAAATACGCAGCCGCAATAGGGACATTTTCTTGTTACTTCTTCACGAGCAAAAATGTTTCTCCTCATTCTATCAGGACTTTTCTCATACTTTCTTGCAACAATTACTGCTCCCTCCATCAATAAGACCATAGGTATGAAAAGAACAAAATCTGCTATAGGTCCCCCATCAGGTGTGATTATTGCGGTTAATATGAAAAGTATAGTGTAAAATATGCCTCTGTTTTTAGTTATAATTGATGTATCAATAAAACCTAGTCTAACAAGTAAGACAAAAACTACTGGAAATGTGAATGCCAACCCCGTTAGTAGTGATACTACAAAAACTAAGCCGTAGAAATCGCTGACATATATTAAGGGCTGTGCGCCAACAATGGAATAAAACGGTAATGAAGCCTTAATCAAAAAGGGTACAAGCAGGAAGAGGCCAAAAAGGGCTCCTATAGTGAAGAGGATACCAAATGCCATAAAATATGGGTATGCCATTTGTTTTTCATGAGGATAAAGTGCTGGGTCAACGAATTTATATGTTTCATATATTATTACAGGCATGCTTAGTACTATACCTAAAATGAATGATGAGATCAAGTATAGCTCTATGGGCGCCATGAACTTCATTCCTATAAGCTCAACATTTTCAGGTAACGCATATGCTCTAATGAAATCTAAGATTACAGCAATAAGTGGTTTATAAAATTCAAAAGGGTTCTTTAGGAAGCTTAAATCTCCGGGCAGTATCATTAAAGCTAATGTTATAACGCCTACTGTTATGGCTATGATTTTTAATCTATACCTTAACTCTTCTATGTGTTCTTCGAAAGGTAGTTTTTTCTCAGGAGAACTACTATTACTGCTCATAGACTATCACTAGGGATTTTTTAAAGAGAATAGCTGAAATAAAAAATGTTATGCCTTATTCATTATTGCTTCTTACTCTTAGTTTTTTCCATAATCTCTTGAAGTATCTGTTCTCTGGTTTTTCCTTCGGTCTCTATTCCTAGGCTTTTTGCTAATTCTATAATTTTTTCATCAACCTCCTCGGTTTTACCCTGAGGTTCCTCAATTATTCCTTTAGAGGCTTTTTCAAATTCTCTTTTAGCTTCACCTATTGCCCTAGCTAATTGCGGAAGTTTTTGAGGTCCCCAGAGTATTAGTAGACCTATGAATATTAATATTAGAACCCATTCCCACGATGTTATGACCATTTCCTAACTAATACCTCCTACATGCTCTGATGCTATGTTAAGAGAGAATCTATATAAGTTTTTATTGGGCTTTTAAAGTTAATGGGTTAAAAAATGGTTTATTTTTAAATACCGCTTTAGCCTTTAGGTACGGGCTCTACTACTCCGTAAACGAACCAGTCAATACTCCAAAGTAAATCGTGATCAGCTACTTCACCCGGCTTTAACCTAACGTTACCTTCTTGATCTATAATTCCTCCCCAATCTGGGAATATTTCTGCCCAGAAGCTCCCACTCCATGGATCCCAGTATTTTTGTTTCATTAAATCAGTCTTTGAAATTATCAGATCTATTGCCCATTCCGGTACGCCTTTAGCCGTGAGCTCAGACTTCATATCTCCCCATTCAGGTAGCCAGTAAAATGCTGCTCCCATACCTTTTCTCCAACCCTCTATAGTATCGGCGCCATCTCCCATAAGCCACCAAAGGTCTTGGCTCTTTGGGGCACCAGCTAAATAATATGCTATAATGTATTCGTACATTAAGCCCCAATTAACTAACTGACCCATTAAATGAGCGTTAGGTCCGTAGTCTCTCATATCGTTGTAGTGACTGTAGCTCCATACCTTCTTACCTTGAGCTTGGAACTCCTCTGCAACTTGCAATACTGTTGGCGAGTCTTCGGTGAAAGCAAGTACGTCTGCATTAAACTGGTTTACTAATGTTCTTGCAGCATCACCTGCTGCTACTGGATCATACCATGAGTAAAGCCATTTTACATGGACTTCAACTTTCTTTAAGTCATCTGCTGAAAGCTCTCCTCTCTTATATCTATGATATAGTCCCTCCCATATTCCAAGTACCCAGCTATTAATATGCCTAACTACTTCAGGTATTGGATATGCTGCAACATATCCGAACTTTAACGTTTTAGATAATGCTCCAGCAACTATTCCGTTAAGATAATATGTTTGGTATAGTTCTGCAAAGTACGTTCCCATATTGTCCCATCTCTTATAGCCAGCGCAATGCCAGAACCAAACGTCTGGATGCTTCTTAGCTGCTTCAAGAGTTGGATCCATGTAGCCGAAGCTTGTTGTAAATATTATTTTGGCTCCTTGATCAATTAAGTTCTCAATAGCTGAACCAGCTTGTGCTTCAAGAACGCTTTCAACATAAACTGTTTCTATTTTATCTCCGAAAACTTTCTGAACATATTCTCTACCAGCATTATGAGCATAGGTCCATCCAAAATCGCCTACCGGTCCAATATAAATCCAGCCAGCTTTAACTTTTTTAGCAGGTGCAGTAGCTACAGTCTTAGTTACGGTTTCTGTTACTGTTGTTGGCGCTGCTCCTGCCGTAACCGTTGTTGTTTCTGTTACTGTTTTAGTGACTTCCTTTGCTGGAGCAGAAACATATCCTCCACCAAAACCCAATGCCGCACCGACAAGAAGACCGCCAATTAAACCTTTAAGGAAGTCCCTCCTAGAAACTTCACCCATGAGAAACCCCTTTAATGGGCTTTCTACATCATAATTTACCATACATGCTTATAAATCTTTATAAAAAGGTCTATTACAGAATTGTTAGAATGTAAATTTTTCCATAAATTACATCTTAAAACATGTGTGTAAAAATATCGATAGAAACTTTTGAAATATATGTTGTAAGGCTGGTCTTTTTCCTTCACTATTCCCTTGAATATGGTTTACCTAAGGCTTTTGGAGCACCTATCCTTTTCCTTAATGCTTCAATAGACATTATTGTCAGTATTATTATTGCTGAAACATGTGGTACCGCTTTCAACATGACTACTGTTGCTCCACCAAAGTATCCTTGAAGCCAGTAGAAAGATGCTTCAAGGGCTCCGAAAAGGTATGCTCCTATAATTGCTCTTAATGGATCCCAAAATGCGAAAATAACTAAAGCTATGGCTATCCATCCTCTACCGAGAATCACTGTTTCTCCGGCTATTTGAGTAGCGATTTTTATTATAAGATATCCTCCAGCAACACCGGCTAGTCCTCCACCTATTATTGTTGTTATGTATCTTAGCCTGAAAACATTGACTCCTGCGGCATCTGCTGCTGCGGGATTTTCACCAACGGATCTTATATTAAGCCCTATTCTTGTCTTATAGAAGATGAACCAAAGCAGTAGTCCTAGGAATATTCCGAAATACACCATAGCGTCTAAGCTAAATAAGCTACCGATAATCGGTATATTGCTTATTCCAGGAATCCTAATTGATGCTAATGCGGCTTTTATTTTAGGTATTTTAAGTAATGCTTGCGGACCCAATATTATGTCTCTAGCGTATCCCCTGAAGGTTACTCCAATGCCTACGCCGAAAATGTATATAGCAAGCCCGCTTGCAAACTGGTTTAGTTTCAGGGAAACTGTTGTGAAAGCGTGAATTGCGGCTAATGCTGCAGCCGCTAAGAATGCGGCTAAAAGACCTATCCAAGCATTTTCAGTCATTAGTGCAACTATTATTGCTACTGTAGCGCCAACTTCCATTAATCCTTCAAGTCCTAAGTTAACTACTCCTGCTCTTTCAGATAACACCTCACCTAAAGTAGCTATTAAATAAACTGTGCCTATTGTTAATGACTGTATTAAGAATAAGTTTACAATATCAAGCTCCATAGCTTACACCTTCTTCATTAACCTTACTCTGTAGTATACGAAAAAGTCTCCAATAACTAAAAGAATGAATATTAGTCCTTCGAAACCTACTGAAACATAATGTGAAATTCTTAACTCCTGCTGCATAATATATGCTGACTGCGTCAGAATACCGAAGAATACTGAAACAATTAATGCTGCTATTGGATTAAGTCTTGAAAGCCATGCTGCAATTATTCCGGTATAACCATAGCCTGGCGTTGATATTTCAGGTGATAGCTTAAGTAAATCTGCTGTTAAGTTAACGAAGCCTCCTAGACCTGCTAAACCTCCACTTATAAACATTACTAAAAGTACAAGTCTTAAATAGTTAATTCCAGCATATTGAGTTGCTTTTTCGCTTTCACCGACGATTCTTACTTCATAGCCTATAATGGTTTTTGATGAAATAAACCATAATATTACAGCTATTACTATTGCAAGTACTAATCCAGCATTTATTCCTGAACCAGGTATTGTTGGCATTCGAGCTACTTCTGGAACAACAGGTGTTCCCTTAAATCCGGGGATAATGCTTACACCCTGCTCCTTAAGATATGCTAAATAGCGCTCCCTAAATGCCGGGTTAGCTTCGTTCCAAGGACCTCCTGGAGATACAAGATACCATATTATTTGTAGGGATATGAAGTTCATCATAAGTGTCACTAGTATTTCATTAACTTTCCATTTAGCTCTCAAGAAAGCTGGTATAAGTGCCCATAAGCCTGCTATTACAAAAGCTAGAAGCGCCATGAAAGGTAAGTATATGAAAGCTGGTAATTCAAAACCCGCCCAATACCATATCACCGGAACCATAGCGACTATTGCTCCTATTTCGAACTGGCCCTCTCCCCCTATATTGTAAAAAGCCATTCTGAAAGGCAATATGAGCGCTAGTGATGTAAACATTATGGGTATTGAAACTTCTATAGCATTCCCTAAAAATGCAGGGTTAGTCACTACTCTCACTATTCTACTATAAGCTTCAATGGGATCTATTCCTACAGCAAGAAATATTATTCCTCCGAGAAGTATTCCGGCTATTGCTGAAACTATTGAGACAAGAGCTGGAATCATTCGGGGAACTTCAAGTCTTCTTTCAACTTTAATATAGTATTTTGTACCTGGAATATGTAGAGCCATAAAGAATCACCTTTTAGTTAGAAGGGGTTTTTGACTCTGCTTTTTCCTCAGAAATAGGGGTTTTCCTTAAAGCACCTCCCATCATTAAGCCTATTTCTTCAACTTTTGCCTCTTCAGCTTTCACTATACCCATGATTTCGCCATTATGTATTACTGCTATTCTATCACTTAACATTAGAATTTCTTCAAGATCCTCGGAAATCAGTAGAACACCTACTCCTTTATCTCTTTGCTCAATTAGAACCCTTCTTACATACTCTGTCGCGCCAACGTCTAAGCCTCTTGTTGGGTACACTGCAATTATGAGCCTAGTTTTCCTACCAGGTGTTTCAGCTAATTCTCTAGCTAAGATAAGTCTCTGCAGGTTTCCTCCGGAAAGGGTTCTTGCTGGAGCGAAAATACTAGAGCACATCATATTTAATGCTTCAGCTCTTTTTCTCGTGAAATCGTAAATGTATGATAAGTTCAGTATTATCTTGTTTTTAACAAACGGTGGATATCTATGATGTCTCATTACCATATTTTCCCATAATGTGAGGTTAGGTGCTGTTCCAACATAGACTCTGCTTTCCGGAATGTATGCTACGCCTAGTTCGAAAATTTTCTTTGGCGAAGCGTTTGTTACATCGACATTACCTATTATCACCTTACCTCTTTCGGCTTTCCTCATTCCAGCAATTACTTCAGCTAATTCCTCTTGACCGCTACCTGCTATTCCAGCTACTCCAAGTATTTCGCCAGGATAAACTTCTAGAGAAACGTTCCTTACTGCCATAACTCCTTTATCGCTTAAAGCAAAGAGGCCTTCCACTTTAAGTATAGGTTCTTCTGAAACAATTTTTCTTGGCTCCTTCTTTATCCTAAATAAGACTTCTCTGCCAACCATCATTCTAGCTAAGTCTGCTAGTCCTACTTTCTTAGGGTCAACTGTTCCAACAACATGTCCCTTTCTTAAAACAGTTACTCTATCACATAACTCCTTTACTTCCTCAAGCTTATGTGATATGAAAATTATCGATTTACCCTCTTCTTTCATCTTCCTTAACGTGTTAAATAACTCTCTTGTTTCCTGGGGTGTTAGAACAGTTGTTGGCTCATCAAGTATTAGTATGTTTGCTTTCCTTATTAGAGCCTTTAATAATTCAACATACTGCCTTTCACCCATAGACAATTGCCATATTTTTGCTTTAGGATTTATTCTGAAACCATATGTTTTGGCTAATTCAATAATTTTCCTTTCTGCCTCTTTCATTTTAAGTACAAGGCCGAATTCCTTTAATCCAAGAATTACGTTTTCGACAACGGTGTGTGCCATGACTAATTTAAAATGTTGAGGAACCATTCCTATGCCTAAGGCTATTGCATCCTTTGGAGACCTTATATTAACCTTCTTACCGTGAATATATATTTCCCCAGAATCAGCCCTGTACACACCATAGAGGACACTCATTAAAGTCGTTTTACCGGCACCATTTTCACCAAGAAGTCCATGGATTTCTCCGGCTTTAACTTCGAAATTCACGTGATCTAATGCTAAAACCCCTGGGAACTGTTTCACAATATTTTTCATTAGCACTGCTGGAGGTTTTTCCTTCGAAACCACTGAGAACACCCAGAGGCATACGCTAGCAATAATTTATAAAGTAAATCTTAAAGGCGTATATAAAAACCTTTCCAACAATCTAATAAAAACCCTTTCAGCTCATATGGGAAGGACATTTGAAATTACACGATTAAATATCTATTGAGAAGTTTCTGAGAAACCTAGAAACAATGTTTTAAAGATGGGTAAATAGTTTTCGAAATAATTGGCACATTATTACTTAATGTTTCTTAGAGAGGAACTATTATATTTTACATGGATCATTAATTACCATACTGCTGGGAAAGAGGAGGGTTTAAAAATGCCATCCTACGTTAGGTATTTGAAATGTAGTAGATGCGGGCACACATACTATCTTGATGAAAAACCGGTTATTTGTAAGAATAATGATCTAGGAAGACTTGACATATACTATGATTATGAAAAAGTTAGGGAAAGCATGACTAAAGATAAGCTAGCTAAAAGACCATTTTATCAGTGGAGATATCGTGAATTAATGCCTGTAACCAACGAGAAAAACATTGTAACTCTAGGGGAAGGAGGAACTCCTCTTATAAAGGCAAAGAGACTTGCTGAAAAACTTGGCGTAAAAAATCTCTTTCTAAAGGATGAAACAAGGAACCCTACTGGAAGCTTTAAGGATAGGGGGATGAGTGTTTCGGTAAGTATGGCCTTAGAGTTTGGGTATAAGGTAACTGTTACTGCTTCAAGCGGTAATGCTGCAGCTGCTTTAGCAGCTTATAGTGCTAAAGCAGGGTTAGAAACCTATGCTTTCGTAATTGAAGAAGCAGGCTACGGTAAAGTAGCTCAGCTACTTTTCTATGGGGCTAAGGTTTTTAGAGTTAAAGGGTTAGGGCAAGAGGACCCTACGGTAAAAATGATGAAAATGACTTATGAGAAATATGGGTGGTATCCTAGCCCAAGTTTCGGACCCTTTAATCCATACCAAATAGAAGGTCCAAAAGCTATTTCCTATGAAATTATTGAACAGTTAAGGTGGGATATTCCAGATTGGGTTTTTGTACCCGTAGGTGCTGCCGCATTACTAACGAGTGTATGGAAAGGGTTTAGAGATTTCAGAGAACTAGGCTTCATAAATGATTTACCTCACCTCGTAGCTATACAGTCAACAGGAAATGCACCTTTCGTCAAGGCATGGAAGGAGAAAGCCGAACCCTTCAAGATCAAGCCTTGGCCCAAGCCTGAAACAATAGCTACGGGACTTGAAGATCCATATCCTTGGGATCACGATGGTGGATTAAAAGCCTTGGAGGAAACAAGAGGTTTAGCTGAAGCCGTTTCTGACGATTTAATTCTCGAAGCAATGAGGCTTTTAGCTAAGTATGAAGGAATATTTGCAGAACCTTCCGGAGTAGCAAGTTTAGCAGGCTACATGAGGCTTCTCAAAAATGGGATTATTGATAAGGAGGATACTGTTGTTATTTTAATAACAGGGCATGGACTAAAAGACCCTGAGATTGTAAGGAAAGTGAGCGGTGATGCACCCAAGATTGAACCTAAACTTGAGGACTTCGAAAAAACCTTAAACAATTACTACGGTGTGTCTTTAAACTAGGTTAAATGTGGAAAAAGGTAACTTTTTCCTTACATGTTAATTATTTTCATAGGAATTGAACATAGAGGATTTAATATGGATACATAAATATTGTTAATACTACTTACAGTAATTTCACCATAATATATTTTAAATATTGTCTAATACATGTGCTTTTAACATGGCTTGTCGGATATTGTTTATACTTATAAACTTCAAGAAAACCTACACTATATTTGGTGGTAAAGTTTTGGTGTTTTTGAAATCAACGATTTCTAACCTGGTAGGTAGAGACCTAATAACAACACAGGAATGGACCGTTGAGGAACTAAGAGCTACCTTAGAAACAGCTAAGGAACTTAAAAGAATGTACTATTACTTAGGGCCTTCAAGAATGCCAGACTATCTTAAAAAGAAAGTTTTCATAATGCTCTTTTACGCCCCTTCAACGAGAACGAGGTCGGCTTTTGAAACAGCTATGGTGCTGCTGGGAGGCCATGCACAATATGTTGAAGCCAGAATGACACGTATGGGTGAAGGTGAAGCGTTAAAGGATATTGCAAAAATGTATGAAATATTTGGAGATGCTGTTGGAATAAGAATACTTGACAAAGCCATCGATTACAAGTATGGTGAAGGTCATAGGGTAATAAGAGAGGTAGCTAAACATGCTAAGGTACCAGTAATTAACATGGCTGATGATCAAGAACATCCTACACAAGCTTTAGGAGATATTATGACTATGGAGGAAAAACTGGGTAATGTTAAAGGTAAAAAGTTCGTCATAATGTGGGGTTATGCTCCAGTTATTAGAGGGTATAGTAGCATACATGCAGACATACTTATAGCTACGAGATTCGGCATGGATGTTGTTGTAGCCCATCCACCGGGTTTCGAATTACCTGAAAAATATGTTGAATGGGCTAAACAGAATGCTAGGGAATCCGGAGGTTCAATAGAATTTGTAAATGATTATAGACAAGCACTTGAAGGAGCGCACGTAGTTTTTCCGAGAAGTTGGTGCTCAAGAAAACTAGCTGAATTAGGTGAATCAAGGTTTGGTAAAGAAGAATTAAGGATATACCAGAAATATCGTGATTGGAGACTTAAAGTTGAAGACCTTGACTTAATGGATAAACATGGTATAATAACACATGTGCTTCCAGTGTTGAGAGATTACGAAGCAGACGATGAAGTAATGGATTCTTCAAGATCAGTAATTTATGAGCAAGCCGAGAATAACCTATTTGCTAAAGCAACAGTTTTACTTTTAACTATGGGAGGCCTTGTTTAACTTAATTCATTTTTAAATTTATTTAAAATTAAACCTTATTGTTAACTAAATAACCTTTACATTAATCTAGGTATCTCGTATAGCATTGATAACATTATTATTGAGGTTTATAAAAGATTTAGAAAAGGAAAAGTTACATGAAATTTAAATAAGCCATTACATATCCAACATGGTTAGACTCTGCTTGTTTAAGGAAAACGTATTGGAGAATTCTTATAATCTCTAAATGATATTACTACTGAATGTATCTTTAAGAGGTGAAAATATTGGGTAAGCCATGGTACGTAGGATATTTTGAAGGAAAACATTGGCTAAGAAACATAGACTATACACAAGAAGACATTAAGAAAGTTTTAGAAGCGGCTCTTGATCTTAAAAGGAAATATTGGAGTAACGTACTAACACCTTATTTGCAAGGCAAAACCCTGTTTATGTTCTTTTATAATAGGTCATTGAGGACAAGAAACAGTTTTGAGGCAGGAATATTTCAACTAGGAGGACATGCGCACTTCTTAAGCCCGCAAGACGTGTATACGCCGACATTACCTGAAGACATGGTGCCTTATCAAACTGAGGCTATACGTGATGTTGCTAGGGTCTTAAGTAAATATGGTAATGCAATTGCCATTAGAATTTATGGTGATGCTGCCAAGTGGATTATTGGTAGAGGGCATAGGGTAATAGAGGAATTTGCTAAATGGTCTTCAATACCTGTACTTAACATGGAAGATGACATTTATCATCCGTTTCAAGCATTGGCAGACATATTGGCCGCCGTAGAAACTGTACCTAGGCTTCGCGGTAAAAAGTTTGTAGTGAGCTATGCATATTCTGGAGGGCTTAAGCCTTTAGCTGTTCCTCAAAGTGTAACGTTGATAGCTGCTATGTTTGGCATGGATGTTGTTGTAGCCCATCCACCGGGCTTTGAACTTCAAGACGAAATAATTAAGAAAGCTAAGGAGCTAGCTGACCAGTACGGTGGTAGCGTAACAATAACGAACAATATGAAAGAAGCTTTTGAAGGAGCAACCTTTGTATACCCGAAAGCGTGGAGTCCAAAAGGATTCTTCCCACCATACAATAATACTGTGGATAAGGAAGGAGCTAAAGCATATCAAGCTAAGTTCAAGAACTGGATAGTAACAATGGATTTACTTGAGGAATCAGGAAAACCATACTACATGCACTGCGGTCCAGCCGATAGAGGTCAAGAAGTAACAGATGAAGTTCTCGACAGTTATGAGAAATCACTATACTTCTTAGAAGCCGAAAACAGACTTCATGTGCAAAAAGCGGTAATGTCAATGGTTATGGGGAGCAAATACGATTAAGCAATGCTCACTCTTTTTCTTATAAACCATTTAGAAATATGAAAAAGGGTGTTTACTTTAGAATGCCTAGAGATCCAAAATGGGTTCTCATAGCATTAGGTGGTAATGCGTTTCAAACTAAGGGGGAAAAGGGAACCCCGGAAAACTATTGGAAAAACGCATACAGTGCTGCTAAAACAATAGTTAGGATAGTTAAGGAAGGCTATCGTGTAGCAATAACGCATGGAAACGGCCCGCAAGTTGGCGTTATTGCTGAGTGGATGGAGAGGTCTAAAGATAAAATACCGCCGCTAACCCTTGACTTAGCTGGAGCCATGACGCAGGGTTGGTTAGGGTATTTAATAATGCAATCAATAAACAATCTCCTAGTTAAGGAGGGGGTTAAAAATAGTGTAAAAGGGGTTATTGCAGTAGTTAATCAAGTAGTTGTTAGTAAAGAGGATCCAGCATGGCAAAATCCAACAAAATATGTTGGAAGCTGGTACACTGAAGAGGAAGCAAGAAAAATAGCTAAAGAGAAAGGATGGGTTATGAAACCTGACCCTCGTGGTGGATGGAGAAGAGTCGTTCCTTCACCTGATCCGAAGAAGAATTATGAAGTTGAGGCAATAAAGGCCCTGATAAGGGACGGATGGATTGTTGTTGCTTCCGGAGGAGGAGGAATTCCAGTAGTAGAATCCAGAGATGGAACATTACAAGGCGTTGAAGCCGTTATAGATAAGGATTTGGCAGGAGAGGTTTTAGCAACCCAAATTGAAGCAGGAAAGTTTGTAATCTTAACAGATGTTGACGGCGTTTATTTAAACTATGGGACATCAAATGCTAAGAAGCTGGAACGGGTCACAGTTTCTGAACTTGAAAAGTACTATAGGGAAGGACATTTTAAACCTGGCTCTATGGGCCCGAAGGTTCTTGCGACAATACGTTTCATAAAGAACGGTGGATTACAAGCGGCAATAGGTCACTTAAAGGAAGGTTATGAAGTAGTTAAAGGTAAGGCTGGAACACAAATATTCCCTGGTTAATGTGTTTTCGTTTAAAAATAAAATTTTTTAATATACTCGAATAATTTATCTTAGTAAAATATTTACCATACTCTAATAATGTCTTTTATACTATGGAATAAGGTTAATATTTTCTAAATTCGAAATTTTTTACGGGGAAGCGTTTTGTCACGTTATATTATTGATAATCTTGATAGAAAAATTCTCAATATTCTACAAGATAATGCAGATTTAACGTATGCTGAAATAGCTAAAATGCTTAATGTGAGTCCTTCTACCATACATTTGAGAATAAAGAGATTGAAAGAACATGGATACATTAAATCAATCATAGCTATTGTCGATAGGACGAGGCTAGGATACAACATTATGGCGTTTATCTTTATAAAGACTGATCCTAAGAAGCATAATCAGGCACTCGAACATATAGCTAAAATTAAAGAAATTGTCGAATTGCATGATATAACAGGTGAGTACTCAGCTGTAGCTAAAGCTTTCGCAATAGATAATGAACATTTAGCTAAAATACTTGATGTAATAGGGCAAATAGATGGCGTACTTTCAACAAGTACATCGCTAGTTATGAGATCCATTAAAGAACTTCCATTAATTAAGCTATAGTTTTTTCCATTACCCTAACAATTTATATATGACTTTAAATACTGCCCCTAAATCCTCTATTTCAGCACCTAACCTTTTAGCGTATCTAAAAATGCTTCCTAAAGCTAAAATAGCATTAAACAATATTTTACCCTTCGATTTATTAAGTGAGAGAGTTAAGTTAAATGCCTTATTAAACCATTTAAACTCCCTTAGAATGTTTGAAATATAGTCTTTAGGCGTTTTGTTTGCGACTATATTATTGAATAGTATTTCTGAACATTTCATCGAAAACGCTATTCCCTCCCCTGTAAGGGGATAAACTGTTCCTATACTTTCACCACAGCCATAAATATTTCCTTTAACTATTGGTTGACAGTATTTAGGAGGCAATAATCTTACATAACTTTTACATTCACATGTCATTTTTGCTTTATCTCTACTTAAACCATATCTTTTCATAACCCTTTCCGTAAGCTCTTTAATATTTAAAATAATATCTCCTGCACCTACATGCCAGAAGTTGTTTATTAAAGGAAACATCCAAGCGTAGCCTACTTTGCCTAACTGTACATAAATAGTGTTTTCATTGAGAACCCCTTCCTTATCCTTAATAACGTATTCAACTGTTGGCAGAAGAAAGTCTCTTTTCAACTTACCTAGAAGTTCTCTTCTAAAACCTGTTGCATCAATAACAATATCGTAGCTTCTTATAATGCCTGATGTGGCTTTAATGTACCTTACTTCCACATCGTTTAAGAGATCATATATGAGCTTAGGTTTATTGAATGTTACAATGTTTTTTGCGTTAAGCTTTATTCCATTTACTATTAAATGTTTTATCTTCGAGAACACGTAGTCTTTAAGTCTTAACCCGACTTTTCTAAGTAAATAATCTACTTCATTAAATACTGTACCCCAGGCACAAAAGCATCCTAGTCTTTTCGATTCAGTAAACACTGTAACATTGTATCCTTCAATTGAGAGCAGTTTTGCGAGAAAAGACCCTGCAATACCCCCGCCTACAATAGCTATTTTCACCATAATTTCTACCCTATTTTAATAGCTTTAAAGACGTGGATAAAAGCGTATTTTGGGGGAATGATTTTACCTAATAAGTCTAGATGTTGTATATATGACTGAAAAACATGTAATAACACATCATGCTTAGGCAGGAACCCTAAGAGAACCCAATAAGCTACAGGTTTAAACTCAATAATTTTAAATTTATGTTTTTTCAGCATTTCCCTAATTTCGCTCTCTAATGTCCCTTTTTCATAAACATAAGTTGGGGAAATATTCTCCGTTACAAAAAGGACTGTGTCTTGAGGTATACCATGTTTCCTATTATACTTATCAATCACTATCTTGTTAAGAGTGGAGAAGATGAAAACTCCTTTAATCTTTAAAACCCTCCTTACTTCGCTTAATGCTCCTTCAATATTCTTTAAGTGATTTATCACTAACGTTGATAATACGAGATTTAAGCAAAACTTCCTAAAAGGTAAATATTCCATGTCAGCAACTACAAAATCTACTTTATCTTTAAATTTACGATGTTTCTTCATAGCTACTTTTACCATGTTAATGCTAAAGTCTACTGCAACAACGTATTTGCTTATGGCCAATAAGTTTTTTAAGTACCTACAAGTTCCACAGCCTAAATCAGCAGAGTATTCACTATGTTCTGTGCTTAAGAAGTTTTCAATAATGGGCTTTTCCGAGTTCTCCATTAACCTTGTTATGTACAGTTCCTTTGATTTATCGTAGTTTTCAGCAATTTCGTTATATAACCTTCTAACGCCGCTTTTCCCGTAGAATATCCTTGCCTTTTCTCTCATAATTTAAACACATAAGTATAGTATTAAATTACGAGATAAATAGGTTAACTTATTCCTAAGTATACTTTAGTTAAATCAGGTTTATTTAGAAGTTCTCTTGGATGTCCTTCGAAAATTTTTCTTCCAGCAACTAAAAGGTATGCTTTATCACCTATTTCTAGTGCTTTCTTAGCGTTTTGTTCTACAAGAACTATAGCTATTCCAAAATTATCTCTTAGTTCAACTATTTTTTCAAATATTGTTTTTGCTATTTTAGGTGCCATATTTGCTGTTGGCTCATCAAGCAATAATATTTTAGGTTTTCTAATAAGTGCCATAGTCATTGCTAACATTTGTCTTTCGCCGCCGCTTAGCGTTGTTGCTTTTCTTTCATAGTAACTTCTTAAAATAGGAAAAAGCTCAACTGCTTCCTCTATAGGCATAGTTTCCTCACTATGCATGTATGCTGCTAGTTCGAGATTTTCTCTAACAGTTAAGTTCATGAAGATATTGTTAAGTTGGGGTAGATACGTTAAGCCTAACTTAGCTATTTCATGAGGTTTCTTCTTAGTTATCTCTTTATTTTCAAAGAAAACTTCTCCATTATAAACGTTTGTTAAACCAAATATTGTTTTAAGCAGCGTTGTTTTACCTGAACCATTAGGCCCTACAATAACTGTTATTTCATTACTTTCAGCAGTAAGAGTTATGTTGAAAAGTATTTGGAATTTCCCGTATCCTGCATCAACATTTTTAAGCGTTAAAATAGGCATTAGACTCATTCACCTAGGTAAGCTTCTGAAACTCTTGGATCTTCAAGTATTTCTTCGGGTTTACCTTTTGCTATAATTTTTCCCCTATGCATTGCATAAACGTAGTCGACATATTGTAAAGCTACGTCAAGCCTATGTTCAACTATTAGGAAAGATATACCGTGTTCTTTTTTAAGTCTAATTAAGTGATCGAATATTTCATGTGCAAGTTTAGGGTTAACTCCGGCTATAGGTTCGTCCATTAGCAATGCTTTAGGATCACTCATTAGAGCTCTTCCTGTTTCAACAAGTTTCATTTGACCTCCACTTAATTTACTGACCGGATGGTTCCATAGATGATCTAAGTTAAGTATTTCAAGAATCCTATAGGCTTTTCTAACAAGTTCCTCCTCTCTTTTAAGCCATTTAAGTTTAAAGATCGCTTTGAAAAGACTCTCACCTTCATGTATTCTAGTTGCTACTAGCAAGTTTTCTAAAACTGTTAAATTCGTAAATAATGATGGTATTTGAAATGTTCTCACTAATCCAACCTTATATATTTGGTGAGGGGGTTTACCTGTAATGTCTGTTCCATTAAACTTTACTCTTCCATAATCAGGCTTATACACTCCTGAAATAACATTTATTAATGTTGTTTTACCTGAGCCATTAGGCCCTATAATCATGGTTAAACTTTTACTCTCTACATCAATATTTACACCGTTAAGTGCTATTATTCCTCCGAAACACTTCTTAACATTCTCTGTTTTCAGTATTTTAGACATTAACTCCGTAGACCTCCATTTTTCCATAATCTAATACTGTAGTAAGGAGAAAAATGTGGGATATTTTAACTTTTCTGAAGTATGCTAACTAATTTTAATTAATATGGGAGTTTCGTTAAAAAATATTAGATTATTTAGTTATTTTCAGCTGCCAAACCACTGAATAGTGTCTGTTGCGGGAACGTATTTTCCAGCATCTACCCATACGTATTTGCCGTCTTCTTCAACAACTTTAGCTATTGTGTAATCTGTAGGTAACCTATCTCCTACTTCATCAAGGTTAGTCCAGCCTGAAACTCCGAAGTACTTCTCAGCTACATCTGGAAGTATTTTCGCTATGGTTTCACCATCATATTTTTCAGTTTCTAAAACCGCTAACGCGAGGATCCATGCGTTGTCATAAATATTTAGCGTATAGGAATCAGGCTCTACACCGAATTTAGATTCATATCTTTCCATGAAAGCTGTTTTCTTAGGTGATTCAGGCGGAACCATTAACGTCGACATGACATTAAGTTTAACCATTATGTCTCCTATTTGTTCAGCTATTTTAGTTGAATACGTTATACCATCAGTACCAAACCATTTAACACGTGAAAGTACAGGGTCGTTCGCTGCTAATGTTAAGACACTTATTCCATCGTCTTCAAAGGATATTAAAAGTACAGCAACGTCTTCTCCAGCACCGAACTGACTTACTAAGCTAGATGCTTTTCTAACTTCCGCTGAAAGCTCCGTTGCAGCTGGATCATACTTAACACCTTCCATTGTTCCACCTAGTTCTTCAAATCTCTTCTTAGTTACTTCAAAAAGTCCAACACCCCAGTCATCTCCCCTATATATTGCAACAACCTTTCTTACTCCACTATCCCACATAAGTCTCGCTAATGCTTTTCCTTGGTATATGTCTGTGACAACATTTCTGAAAATGTAATCATTGGGTATAGCTAAACTTGGCGCAGTAGATGATGGACTAAATATGACTATTTTGTTAGCGTCAGCATAGCTCTTCACAGCTGCTACTTCAGAACTTGCTGCTGGACCTATTACAAGCTTTATTCCTTTAGCAGCTAACGTTTGAAGCGCTGCTAATGCGCCTTCAGGTGAGGTTTTAGTGTCTTCGATGTAAAACTTGAACTTAACGTTTAACCCCATTTTTGCAACATATTCATTAATGTCTTGTTCAGCAAGCGTTATTGCGTTTTTCCATTTCTCACCGAAAGAGGAAAGATCTCCTGATAATGGCAGTAAAACTCCTATTGGAATTTCTTCAGGTAATGCTGCAGCGGCTTGCGTCTTAGTTACTGTAGTAGTTTCTGTAACAGTTACTGTTGCCCCAGCACCTGCAGTTTCAGTTATGGTTGTTGTTACTGTTTGTGCAGGGGCGCCTGCAAACGCGTATACCAATCCTCCGCCAATAATTAAACCTACTATTAATCCCGCAATTAGGTTAAGTAGAGCTTTTTCCATTTACTCATCACCTTTTCATCGAAAGATTTATATTGTAGCTTATTGAGGTTTAATTCAAACCTAGGTAGTATATATAGGTTTTTCTTATAGGTTAAATAGAAATAAGTTTAAAAAAGTGTGGGAAACCATTTCCACCACAATGCCTAACCATAAGATAAGGGATAAAGAATGAATGCAACTTTGCTAATAGACGCGATAATATTTGGGAACCTCCTGGTACTGCTTTCCATAGGGCTAACATTAACCTATATTACATTGAAGATACCTAACTTTGCACATGGTGATTTCGCTACAGTAGGTATTTATGTTGCTTACTATTTTCTTGCATTCCATAAGATAAGTCCATACTTTACGTTACCAGCAGCGTTTCTTATTTCAGGATGTGTGGCTTTACTTTCATACTTGCTAGTGTTTAAACCTCTTAATAGTAGGGGTACAAGTATTGTTGGGTTAATGGTTGCTTCAATAGCTATAGAAGTTGCTTTAAGATCTATACTTCACATATACGCTGATAGCTTAACAAACGTTTACAAGATCATATCTAGGGGGTTTATTTTTAGAGACTTCGGCTTACAACTTAGTGAAGCAGTATTCATACCTGGCTTACTCATAGTTTCATCCGCATTAACAATTGCTTTAGTAATTACCCTTTATATTCTCCTTACCAAAACAAAGTTTGGAATAGCTATGAGAGCAGCAATAGAAAACCCCGATTTAGCTGAAGTATTAGGAGTTGACGTTAATAAAGTATATGCTGTCTCATGGTTTTTAGCTGGAGGATTAGCCGGATTAGCTGGAGCATTAGTACCTTTCAGAATGCCTGCTAATCCGGAAATAGGTTGGATGCTTCTCTTAAGAGTGTTCTCATCATCAATATTGGGAGGTTTATCAAGTATTTATGGAGCAATGCTGGGAGGATATATTGTCGGATTTGCTGAAGTCATCGGCATACAAGTACTAGCTAATCCCCCATTTAATTTGTCAACAGCTTATAGGCCGGCAATACCTTTCGCAATATTGATAGCTACGCTTCTTCTAATGCCTGAAGGCATAACCTCCAAAATTAAACTTGAAAAAATAGCGACAAAGCTTAGAGGTGTTAGAAAACAATGATCCTTGGAATAACTGATCCTTTAAGATTCGCAATAGATGTTTCAGCATTCTTCTCGATATACCTAATGCTTTCAATAAGTCTTAATTTAGAATACGGATACGCTGGCATTTCAAACTTTGGCAAAGTCTTATTCTTTGCTGGAGGAGCATTTACAGCAGGCGCATTGGCTACAAGAACCATTATGAGCCTTTACTCAAGTGAAATAGGTAGCTTTGGACCATACTGTACTGCTAACGTAGTATATGCTACTGAAGTTTCAAAATTATTAGCTGAAAACCCAGGTTTATCTATAACATTGTTTATAATGCTACTGCTTTTAGGTGGGGCTATTGGAGGCATCTTAGGATATTTAGCTTCATACCCAGCCATAAGGCTTAAGGAAAGCTATTTAGGCATAACTCTTCTAGCAAGCGGCGAATTGCTTAGAATATTTGCTAGAAACTATGAGCCACTAATATGTGGTTCTCTTGGTGTTTCCGTACCAGATATTTTTGCCTGGCTACCTGTGGGTTTAAAGGAAATAATTCAAGTAGGCATTATGCTGCTTATAGCTTTTATGACATGGTATTTTGTTGAAAAAATCGTAAGATCCCCTTTTGGAAGACTTATAAGAGCCCTTAGAGATAATGAATTAGCTGCTGAAGCTTTCGGTAAAAACGTTGTTAAAATTAGAATGCAAGTTTTAGTAATAGGTTCAGCAATAGCTGGTATGGCAGGTGTTTTATATGCTTTCTATACGAAATCCATTCATGCAGACGACTTTATGCCTTTAAAAACATTTATCGTATGGGTTATGGTAATACTTGGTGGGGCAGGGAATAATATTGGTGCAGCTATTGGAGCATTAATTTACGTATTAACTGAGAGACTCATAATGCAATATAAGTACATGATAACTGCGCCCTTCGACGTAAACTACTTAAGCTACATAATATTTGGAATAGTATTAATAATAATACTGCTTTATAGGTCACAAGGCATTCTTCCTGAAAAACCCAGCAAAACAATTGATTTCGAGAAAGTTATTAAGAAGCTTAAGCGGGAGAAAAGCCCTTCCTAATAAAAATATTTCTTACTTCATCAGATTTTAGAAAGCTAATGAAATCTAATGAAGCTTTTTCATTAGTTGTTGTAGTCAAGACAACAGCGTAAACAGAGTATTCAACATTATATTTTTCATCTATCTCGACATAGTCTAACCCATAAGCTATAGCTACAGCTTTCCAGACTATTGCGACATCTATAGCATCTGCTTTAATATATGTTGCTAATTCATTAACTGTAGATGTGTAAACTACTGTTTTATTGAAAACCTTGTCATCTATCTTAGCATTCTCTAGAATTTTCTTCGATGCTCTCCCTATAGCGGGAATTCTAGGATCACCTAAACCAACCTTTACATTATCCCTTAAAAGATCCATTAATGATTTAATATGTTTTGAATTACCACTTTTAAACGCTATAACAGGTTTAAAAACAAGTATTTTTTCAAAATACTTTACATATCCTTCATCCCTTAATCTATTAAAGTATAGTGGATCAGGAACTATAAATACATCACCTATTTTCGTAGAAAAGAATTGAGAAGCTATGGCTCCAATACCGCCATAAGTTATTTCAACACTTACACCATATTTCTTTTCAAACATAACAGCTATTTCATCCATAGCAGGTTTTAATCCAGCGCCACAATAGATGAATACTTTACTTTTCACGTTTACTGGAAAAGCCATGTAAATTACTGGAATAGTTATTAATAGCATAGTAACGATGATTATCATAAATTTGCCCGTATTCTTCATGTAATATCGCCTAGGAAAACAAATATATTTACTATTATTAATATTAACGTAAGCAACATTATTTACAATTGTTTTATACAGATTCTTAAATGCAATATTTATTGTTTTAAATGCTCTAAGAAATAGCTTGTAAATATTTAAGGTCAGAAGTTTAAAGTGTATGTTGAAAAGCTAGGTGAAGTTTTATTTGAGAATTTCAGAAACTTTTTCTATAGCCTCTACTATCTCCTCCTTGGTTATTGAGCTGAAGGAGAATCTAATATGTCTATTGCTTGTCGGTCCACATACCTCTCCAGGTATTGTTGCTACATAGGCTTTTTCCAGCAAATAATTAGCTAAATCTAAGCTTGATTTGAAACCATGTTTCTTCATGTATGCTTCCATGTTAACGAACATGTAAAATGCCCCTTGCGGATTGAAAGGTTTTGCTTCTGGAAGCTTCTTTCTTATTTCGCTGTATAAAACGTCTCTTCTTTTCCTATATTCGTTAACAATGAATTTAGTGTACGTGTTTCTTAACCTGCTTCTCAAAAAGTATGTAATAGCATATTGAGCTATAGTTGACGTATTTAATGTAATATACTCTTTTGCCTTTTTTAGAGATTGAATGAATTCTTCAGGGCCATAAATGTATCCTATTCTCCAACCTGAGAATCCTGTGTCTTTAGAGAAGGATCCTATTACACCTATTCTATCGCGTATATTATCAAACCTATACATAGGTACATGTTCTCCTTCAAAAACCATGTACTGATACGTTTCATCACTAAAAACCCAGAATCCATAATCTTCAGCTAAATCGGCAATAGCTTTTGCTTCTTCAACACCTATAATTCTCCCCGTTGGATTATCAGGTGTTGTTATTATTAGTGCCTTCGTTCTTCTACTAATTTTTTCCATTAAATCGTCTATGTCTGGTTGGTAATCTTTTTCCTCAATAGTCTTTACGAAGACGGGTTTTCCACCTACGAGATTAACTAAAGGTTCGTACTCAAGAAATGTTGGATCAAATAATATTACCTCTTCTCCTTCATTAACCGTGGTTAGCAATGATAGGTAAAGTGCCTCCTCCCCTCCAGCAGTAATTACTATTTGAGTTTCAGGATTTATTTCAAAACCATAGTTTTCCCTAAGATCCTCTGCTACAGCTTCTCTAAGCTCTCTTATACCCTCAATAGGAGTGTACTTGTAAAGTTCAGGAAAGTTTTGAAGAAGAAGCTGGCTCAAATACTGTCTTGCCTCTACTGGAGGTTGGAACCCTGGCTGACCTGCAGAAAGGTTGTATACCTTAACGCCTTTTGACTGGAGTTCCCACAATCTACTTAGAAGCTTAGCTACAAGGGGTGTTCTTAATCTACGTACTCTCATCGAAATTCTTTCGACCAGTACAAACACCTCCGTGCATTACTTTAAAAAGATGTATGGGTTATAATTAAATAATTCTCAAAATAGCTGAAGGAGAGTATAATAAGATCGAAACTGAAGATAGAGAAGATAAATGGCTATGCCAAAACTAATTAAGCTAACATGAACTAGTTATATAAGAGAGATTTAAAGAACTTAAATGGGCTTTATTGCTCCGTGTTCTCAGTAGAAGTAGCTACTATAATCATTTTAAACAATGTTAAAGCTTTTATGCATTAATGACTAAATATGTGATTAAGTATTTGGAAAAGCTGAGCTCTGATACATTAAGAAATAAACTTTTATTCCGAGGTATAGGTAGAAAATGGTTAAATGCAGTCGTTGCGGAAGAAAAGCTAGAGTTAGGCTTAGATATGCTAGATTAAGTTTATGTGTAGAACATTTCACAGAGTTTATGGAGAAAAGGTTTCTAAAAATAGCTTCAGAAAACAACCTCTTCAAGAACATAAATAAGGTTCTCGTAGCTGTTTCTGGGGGGAAGGATAGTGTCACCCTACTTCATTTAATGTATAAGGCATCTAATTATTTCGGCTTCGAAATTCATGGCTTAACTATAGATTTGGGTATTGGTAAAGAGTATTCTAAAGATAGTGTTGAAGCTTCAGTTAAGAATTTTGAGATACTAAAAATACCGTATACTATTTTTAACTTAAAGAAACATTATGGCTTCACAGTAGACAACATAGCATTATATGGTAGGAAGGCAAGTATTCGAAGACCCGTATGCAGTGTTTGCGGTACTGTGAAAAGATATATTATGAATAAGGTTGCATTAGAGGTTAAAGCAGACGCTATAGCTACAGGCCATAACCTTGATGATATGGTACAGTACATATTATCATCAGTTTATGCTGGGAGAATAGAGGATTTAGTGAAACTTGAATTAAAAACACCCACTAAGAACGGGCTTATTAGTAGAATTAAGCCTTTAGTTTATTTTTCGGAGAAAGAAACCTTACTTTACGTTCTACTACGTAAACTTCCATTTAACTACAATGTATGTCCCCACTTTAGACCTCGAATATTTCATGAGCAAATTAGGAAAATATCTAATGAGTTAGAGGAGGTAGCTCCAGGCTCCAAAATAACTTTGGCGAAAATGTTTCTTGAGAAAATACAGCCAGCACTAAACAAATATTATCCTCTTAAGGAAGAAAAATTAAGGAAGTGTAGAATATGCGGTATGCCTTCATCAAGTGAAATATGTTCATTCTGTAAAGTAAGGTTAGCTATAAAGAAGGTGTTGAAAAGTGAAGGTGAAAGTGAAGCTCGTACGTGAAGGAAAAATAGTTAAGCTTGAATTTAAAAATAGAGTCAAAGTAAAAACCTTAATACACAAGTTAGGCTACACCGTAGAGGATGTTGTAATTTTAAAAAATGGTGAACCATTAACTGAGGAAGACTATGTTGAAGAAAATGGAGAATACGTGGTCATGCCTGTTGCATCAGGCGGCTAAAACATTTAGCCTCCTTGACTAGGAGGAACAAATGCTACCGCATCTCCATCTTTTAACTCATAGTTTAAATCATTTATTGAAACACCGTTAATAACAGTCATAAGTATTATTGTTTTGCTCCTAAATTTCTTAGTAAATTTCTCACCAACTTCTTCAGCAATTTTGTCTAAAAGATCATTAAGCGTTGCATCCTCTTTAAGCTCTAATTCAACGAATCCTTTATCATCACCTACAATGTCTCTTGCTCTCCCGAAAAACATTACTTTAACTTTCATATCTTTAACCCTGTTAATTCACACTAAATTTAGTAGTATGGTTTTAAATTAAAAGTTAACCTTAGGATACTTATGGTTTCTCAATTCTAACAATGTCTAGCTGATACTCTCCCCTGTTTAACAGTCTTTCCCAGAATTTTGCTGCTGTTTCCTGCGATATCTTGATGACTTCTTTTTCAGATATCGTTTTTGACTTTCTATTTTCAACAACTATTTTACCGTTGACTATGACTGTATTTACATCATCTCCGTCGATTGTGTTTACTAAGTGTCCATAGACTGTTTCTGCATTTAACGGTGTAGGCATGAGTTCTGGCTTAATTATTATTATGTCGGCTTTCTTTCTTGGTTCTAAAGATCCTAGCTTGTTCTCTATTCCATAAGCTTTAGCTCCGTTTATGGTCGCCATTTCTATTGCTTCAAGAGGCGTTATGAGTCTTAGGTCTTTAAAGGCAACTTTTGCTAATAGATAGGCTCCTCTAATGTTCTCAAATGGGTCAAAAATATATCCATCGTTACCTATTGTGACAGTTATTCCCATTTTAAGCATCTTGTGTATTGGCGGTGCACCTACGGCGTTTAGCATGTTGCTAAGCGGATTATGAGCTATTTTGGTTCCTGTTTTAGCTATAAGCTTTAGTTCATCATTAATTACGTGAACTGCATGAACTGCAACAACATCTGGCCCTAAAAGACCTACTTTGTATAGTCTTTCAAAAGTTCTCATTCCATATCTTTCCAAATTATGGTATGGGTCTACTAGACCTTCGGACGTATGTAATGTTATTGGAACTTTGTATTTGTTTGCAAGTTCTCTCGCCCATTTTAGAAGCTGATTTGTAACTGTAAATGATGCGTGAATGCTTATCATACCCATTACTAAGGGGTCTTTTTCCTTTTTAACTTTCTCAATAAACCTAACGTTTTCCTTAACTCCCCTTTCTCCTTCTTCTCTACTATGTCTTTCAGTTGCTTCGAAGGCTATAATTCCCCTAATACCTACTTTTCTCACTGCCTCTTCTATTTTATCTAAAACTCCCTCTATTGCATTGGGTCCTGAGAATGTATCTGCAAACAACGTTACTCCTGACTTCATCATTTCAAAGGAGGCAGCAAGAGCACTAGCATAGGCATCTTCATGGTTCATAATTTCATCCATAGCCCACCATATTCTCTGAAGATTTTGCATGAAATCTGAGGGAGGCTCTATTTTAGTGAACCATGGAGAACCACGAAGTAAAATACCGTAAAGATGTGTGTGTCCACAAATGATTCCAGGCATAACTATTGCTCCTTTAGCATCAATTACTTTCTCAGCTGTTTTCCCAGAAGCATCCTTTCCAACCTCAACTATTTTATCCCCTAAAATTCCAACATATCCTCCATCAAGGACCCTACGTTTAGAATCCATGGTAACAACTAATCCATTCTTAATTAAAATATCGAAATCAACCATTTACAGAATCCCTCAAGAGTAAAACATCATAACATATTTTAAAGTTCTTCTTATAATTGTCACGTATAAGATAGTTTAACAAAATATTCCATACGTTTAAAATAGATGATTATAGACCTACTGCAACTACAGTATAAGAATACTTTAATATTCAATACCTACATATTTTATGGGAGATAGTGAGTGATGGAAGTGGTATAGTTAATGAAGCAACTTAGTGTTAAGGAGAAAGAGAAGTTTTTAGATGCTCTTGAAAAAGATCGTGAGTTTCGATACGCTGTTATGGGTTTGCTCGGTTTTAAGGAGGTTTTGGAAAGGTTTAGCAGGCTTGAGGAGAGACAGCAAAAACTAGAGGAACATTTTGCTCATTTAGAGAAGGAATTTGTAAGATTAGAGGAAAGATTCGCTAAACTCGAAGAAAGACAGCAAAAACTAGAGGAGAGACAGCAAAAACTTGAAGAAAGATTTGTACAGTTAGAGGAAAGGTTTACGAAGCTGGAGGAGAGACAGCAGAGACTGGAAGAGAGATTTGTACGTTTAGAAGAGAGGCAGCAGAAATTGGAAGAGAGATTTGTGGAGTTAGTGGAAAGACAGCAGAGGGTGGAGAGAGATCTAGCGCATGTGAAGAGAGTTGTTGAGCATACTAGAAGAGACTTAGGTGCGTTAACTGAAGCCTTATACTCTAAAATGGTTTTAGACGACTTGAAGGATGTTATAGCTGAAAGTGGTGAGGGAATAGTTAGGCGTAAGAGAAACTACATTATTGATAATTTAGAAGTGGACTTATTTGTTGAAACAGATAAGAGAATATTCATTGTTGAGATAAAAATACAGCCTAATCACCATGATGTTGACGAAATTATCGAAAAAGCTAAGTTAATTACGGAGAAACTTGGAAAGCCTTGTATAGCCACAATAGCTGGGACGTGGATAGGATATGAGGTTAGAGAGTATGCTGAAAGAAGAAATGTGCTTATTTTTGAATACTAATTTGAAACTATAGCTTTGGTGAATTATTATGCATGGTTTCGGTTGGAGATGGGGTTGGCGTCGAAAAGGCCCTGGGAGACCTCCTAAACCTAGAATTATAGGTTTTATTCCATCAAAAATAACGTTTATACCTTACGATGAAAATGGTACACCTATTCAAAGTGCTCCTCCGATTGAAATAGCGCCTGATGAACTTGAAGCTATGAGGTTAGTGTATTTTGAAGGACTAACTCAGGAGGAGGCTGCGAAGAGAATGGGGGTTTCTAGGGGTACCCTTTGGAGAGCTCTTAGCAGTGGTAGAAGAAAGCTTATTCAAGCACTAATAGAGCATAGGCCTATAATAATTACTAAGTAGGATATTATGAATAATCAGCGTGCCGTGAGGTATATCATCTTTTTCATAAGATGAGAGGAGGTTTCATCATCCTCCCTGTGAAAATATAGTGTATGAAAGGTAGATAATATAATTTAACTCCAGCAATTTTGTGCAGCTGCACAAAATTTATATTTCTCTGGACTTATATTTTAGTGGAGGCAGATAAGCTATGGCATGGGTTCCAGGTTGGGGTAGATGGGGATTCGGAAGAGGAGGCAGATGGGGATGGGCAGGTCCCTGGCCAGGTAGAGGACCCTTTAGCTACTTACCTCCATGGCAAAGGCCTGGCTGGATATTTGGTAGGAGAACTTGTTGGTGGCTTTACGGATGGCCATGGTACATGCACCAATATCCATACTGGTTTACACCATACTACTGGACGCCACCATATTACCCATATTACCCATACTACATGTATTTTAGACCATACCCTTGGTGGTGAAAGCCATGTACTGGTATCCTCCCTATCCGCTAGTACCTCCAACACCCTATGATCCAATGTATCTTATGGCTTCAGCATTTCAGTGGATGATATACCCATACTACTGGATGTTTTATACTGAAGCATATAGAGTAGCTTTAGAGTCCTGGAAAAAAGCTTTTGAAGCATTTGCTAAATCGCTTGAACAAGCAACTTCTACGAAGTAGCGAAATAATGTAGGAAAAATATGTTTAGCTGGTGAGTGAAATATGTCATGGTTTAAATGGTATAGGAGATTGTGGAGATATATTCCACCACCAATACCATATTATCCAACGCCAAGCCCTTACCAACCTCAGCAACAGCAGCAATCTCAACCAACTCAGCAATATCAGTACCAATACCCTCCACCATATCCTCCAATGCCTTATTTTATGCCTCCACCGCCAATGAGCCCTGAAGAAGAATTAGCAATGCTTGAGGATTATAAGAAGGCATTGGAAGAGGATTTAAGGGATTTACAGGATGAGTTAAGAAGTGTTGAAGAGAGAATTAAGGAGCTTAAGGAAATGGTTAAGAGGGAAAAAGAGCAATACTAAGTAAAGCTGATGCTGAAATGAAGGGATATGGTGGAAGGGGGCCTTTAGGCCCTCAAGGTGCAAGAAGGTTTAGATGTTTAAGTTGCGGCTACGAATTTGAAGTTCCCTATGGCCAGCCCAAACCTCTACAGTGCCCTAACTGTGGTGCTCCATCAAACATGATAGTTAGAATTGATAGGGGCTATGGTAGAGGGTGGCGTTACGGACAACGTAGGGGCAAAGGCTTTGGTGGAGTATTTAAGCAGGCAAAATGGTAACATATTACTCCTTCAAAACCAAGCCTACGTGGCCGTTCCCGTAAGTTTCAGGGAAGTTTTTTCTCAAATATTCTCTAATTGCATCGCCGCTGCAGTGTATAGGATATATTTTCTTAATACCTAATGCCAGTAGTTCGTTTACTGTGTGAACTATTCTGTAATGTGAAGCACCAGCCATGTGGAATCCTCCGAGAACAGCGTAGGGCTTTACCCCTATTTCCCTATAGGCTTTCTTAACTATTTTTTCAACACCCGGATGACTACATCCTACAATTATGAAAAGTCCTTTACCATCAACGTTAATTGCTAAAGCCTGTTCCCATGGGGGCCCATAAACTTCACCTACAATATAAACATTCTTTACTACTTCAAAAGTCTCATTAACTTCTATAAGCTTTAATCCCAGGTTTCTAATATATTCTTTAGCATTATCTGACATACTCTTAGGCACATAAACTCTCAATTTCATATTAGAAAATGCTTTAAGACCCCCTAAATGGTCGAAATGTTCATGAGAAATAACTATAAAGTCTATATCACTTATTGAATACCCTAACTTATACAAATTATGCTTAAGAACGCTATCTGAAGATCCAGTATCAAAAAGTATTGTCCAGTTATTTTCGTTATTTACAATTTTCAAAAGAACACTTATTCCCCACTCAGACGCAAAATCATCATATCCATAATTATCTACGATGACAGCTATTTCAACAGAGTAATTATAATGCGTTGTAGACGATTCTATTGGAAAATATTTTCTATAAGAACTCATGTTAGCTATGGCAAACACAGCTACTATGATTATTGAGGTAGCTATTAGAACTGTTAAAGTTAAGGGTTTCACATGGATCTCCCATGTTTAAGATTATTGAACTGTACGTTTAAATACTTTAGTAACTATTAAATTTACGCCTTGCTTCAACTTAGGAAAAAATAATATTCTATTTTGTTGAATCTAGCTTAAAGATGTAGAGGGAGGAAGTTTATTGTGAAATCAAAGTATCTCATAATAAATGCTTCTAAAGAGAAAATTAGTGTTGAAGAACTGGATAGGGAAGATGTTATTGGGCCTATAAGCTGGGGTCTTTATTGTCACTTGGAGAAATATGGTAGCTATGGTTACGACATATTTGATGAACACAACGTGTTATGCTTCGGCGCTGGAAAACTTGCTTGGAGTGAAATATATGGTACAAGAAGACTAGTGTTCACCTTTAGATCGCCGTTATGGGGAGGATTTTTCCTATCAAGCATGGGTGGCGCAGCATATGTTTTCAGATATTTAGGAGTAGATTTTGCCGCAGTAGAGGGTAAAGCGAAAGAGCCATTAGTAGTTGCTTTAAAATCGGATGTTAATGGAAATATTGAGGCGAAATTTGAAAGTATTCCCGAAAATAAATTGCTTGAAATATATAGAAACTATAAAGGGAATGTAGGGGTTTTTGCATTAATAGAGTACGTGGCTGAAAAATATGGTAAATGGTATTCTGAAACAAAAGCGCCTATGAGAATAATAGCTGTGGGCCCGGCATCCGTTTTCACAAGTAATGGAGCACTTGTTTCCTATGCTTCAAGAGACACTAATTTCAAGGGAAAACCAGTAGAGTATTCTGCAAGAGGAGGTCCTGGATCCATTCTTTACAGAGCACATAAGGTTGCAGCAATAGTTTTCGGAGGAAACTACGTTAAAAACCCGAAATTCCCGAAAACAGATCTTTCAAACTTTAAAGTATTAAACGAAGTATTCACGAAGCATCTTGGCAAGTCTATGAACCAGGTTATAATGAATGCTACGGTAAAGTATCGTTATGATCCGAAAACTAAGACAGGAGGTACTTTTGGAAATAACTACGCATACTATAATGGACTAAATCCATCATTTAATTGGACATACATTTACTGGGGTAGGGAGGAGAGAACAAAGTTCTTCAAAGACGTCATATCTAAAACATACATTGAGCCATTTAATAAGGAAACCATAGAGAAGAGGCTTTGGAGGACATGTGATGAGCCATGTACTGCTGTCTGCAAGAAAATGTATAAGGGGTACAAAATAGATTATGAACCATATTGTGCATCAACAGCTAATGCGGGAATATTGGACTTAGATGTTGCTGTTGACGTTGTCGATTTAGTTGATGCACTAGGTTTTGACGCAATAGAATATGGAAACACTGCATCATGGGTTTTCGAACTCTTAGCCAAGGGAATGCTTAAACCTGAGGAAGTAGGTGTTTCGGCAATACCATATTTCGACCATAAACTATACTATGATTTGTCAAAGGTAAAGGAGCTTTCAGGACACAATGCAAAAATCATGAAGGAGCTCATGTGGAAAATAGGTTTTGGAGAAGGAGAATTAGCTCAAATAATAGGTGAAGGTGTTAGAAGAGCTGCCACTAAATTTAGCAAAATGTTTAGTGAACGCGAAAAGGAACAAGGCTTCAAAGACTTAGCAATATATGTTCCATTCGGCCCTGACGGAAGTTTAACCCCAGCAATGTATTGGGGACCAGGAAACATAATGCCCTTACCAATAATAGGAAAATACCTTACATACTACCATGGAATATTTGTTGAACCGGAAGCTTTAGCCGAAAAGGCAATAAGTAGAGCAATTAAGGAGCTATATTCTGAAGAAGGAGGTCTCTGTAGATTCCATAGGGGATGGGCTGAGAAAATACTTCCAAAACTCTATTATGAAGCATATGGTGTAGAAGTAGACTTCGATATTCACGGTAAGAAGTTGCTACAGAAAATTGTAGAGTATGATAAGAAAGCAGGGTATAAGCCAGTATTTTGGGAAAGCAGAAAAGTAATAGATTATCTCACATTAGCAGCTAAAGAGTATGGAGCAGAACAATGGTATGAGAAATTAAAGAGGGAAGGTGTTGAAACAGCAAAAGAGTTTTGGCTAAGATTCCTAAGAAAGGAAGAGGAAATATTGGAGGTAAGCTGGGAAGTAGAGTAAGAAGCTATATTTACCTATTAACAATTTCTTTCAACAATTTCTCAACATTTTCTAGAACATATTTAGCATAGTCTAGCGCCTCTAAGGCATCTTCTTCTGTATAAAGTTCTTCAGGAGGTATTAGTGATTCTTCATCACCATACATTGCTAACTCTCTCCTTCCTTAACTTTCTCGAAATAGAAGCCAATTTATCTATGATTTCAGAAAACCATTTAGGAGGTTCAATACCAATAAGCCGTAGGGAAGCTTTAAGAGCAAGCTCCACAGCCTCCTGGCACTGCCTAACCACGTAAGGATGGTTTCCTCGGTTTAATGCTTCAGAAGCATGGTATATTCTCTTCTTTGCCTGACTAATGTTTGACTTTGCAAGTTCAATGTTATTCAATAATTATCTCCTCTCCGAATCTATAGTTTCTCTTTAGTCTCCAATACCATTTCCTACCTAACCAGATTCTTTCGGCACCTAATTCTTCAAGTTTTCTCTTAAGCTTCAAAAGTATTTTTTCGAAAAACAAGTCTCTATCGTAAATTATTATAGCGTCTTCGACCATGTCAAGATATAGGGGGGATATTTTAGCTGCTTCCTTAGGTGTTTTAATTATTGGCGAAAAGGATACGTAATATCCTTTATCAAAGAGTTCTTCAAGATAACTTTCTATTTTCTCTTCAGCTTTCTCGAAGAGATCTATTCTCTTAAACCTCCCCTTAGGCAAATTCTCTACTACAAGAAGAATGTCTATATCACTATTTCTTCTGTAGTCTCCTCTAGCAATGCTTCCAAAAACTATGAGTGAAATAAGGTTTTCATGGAAGACCTCTAATAAGCTGTTTAGAAGCTTTCTCAAAACAGTGCGATATGGTTCATTTAAATGTTCTAAACCTTTCTTCCACAACCGCTTCACCGGAGCTTAACATACTGTTTTCTTTAACATAATTTTTGTTTCATATTCTTCAAGAACTTCTTTAACTTCTTCAAACACATTTTCGGCTCCACTACCGAAACTTCCTTTAAACATGAAATTGTTCCCTTTTCTTTCCAAAGTGAAGCCTTTTCTGCTAAGTTTTTCAACAACACCCTGATAGTATTCCTCAGACACTGATTCTTTAGGAACAGACGTTAATTCCCAAGGCTCAAACTCTACTTCAATAACGCCTTCCTCTTCATCATAAGCTATTCTATAAAATGATCCTTCAATAGTAACCATAAACTATTCACTTCCCTAATTGGAACTTTAGTGTAAATGCTACATAACATTTTCTTTACTAAAACTTTTAGTTAATGTAGCAAACTCTTACCGTGGATTTTGCTTTAGGGGAACATTTTTAATAACTTTCATGTTTTTAAACGTTATACAGTGGTTAAGTGGCTGCATAGTATGAGAAGTAAGCTTGGAGTTAGCGATATTGTAGCCGCAATGCTTCTCTTACTAATAGTTGTAGCTGTAGGTACATCACTTTACCTATACCTTTACTCAAGAGCAATAGCATATCAGCAATCAGTTTCTCAAGAAATAATAGCTGAAGAAATAAGGTCGAAACAGCAATTAGCAATACTGCTCGTACATGGAAACTCAACATCACAGGAAATAACGGTAATAGTTGCTTCAGGTGAGGCTCCAGTAGAAATAAACGCAATCTACGTTAACGACACATTAGCCTCAACAAACACTATTACGGTAAATTCAGAGTCCGTAATGGAGATAAAGGTGACAAGTCCTATAACAATTGCTTCAGGAAACGTGGTTAAGGTTAAAATAGTTTATGCAGGAGGCTACGCAAATGTTGAAGCATCAGGCGAAGTCACATAAAGCCATTGGAAGCATTATAGCAATATTGTTCATAATAAGCGCTATAGTAATAGCTTTCGCACTAGTAGAATTCGGTCTCACGGCACAGCAAAAACAAGCGGAAATACAGCAGAAAACATATGAAGTACAAGCAAAAGCGGCAGATGTGGTTAAAGCAGTTAATTCAGTGTGGCTTTACGAAGAATCGTTAAGTGTTTTAACGATAAACATTACAAACAATTACGCCGAACCAGTTGCAATAACGGGAATAACAATACTGTATGGTGATGGAGTATATGAAATATTGAAGGGAGATATTTCCACGCTTTTAGGACCACGACTACTAAGTAATTCAGTAACATTCCCACATATTTTAATGCCAGGTGAAATGTTAAGTATAAGGTTTGAAACTCTTGGGGGAAGAACTCCGACAACTGTTAGAGTAGCTATAGTAGCTTACCAAGTGGTTATAGCTTCATCAGCAAAACAATACATTCCAACGAACATAACAGCAACCGTAACGCCAGCATATAAGGTAATTCTTGCACCAGCAATGTTTGGAGAAGGAACAGTAACAACTAAAGGATATGATTTAGAAGCACAACAGATACTTCCCTCAGAAATAAGCACGGAAAAGGGAACACCAGATCCAGGAGGAGACATAACACACATAATCAGCCCAAACGACGGGTTAACATACAATGTAACAAGCGTTAAAGAGGAAAGGACAGATTGGCTAACCGGGTGGAACTATAGAAGACCAATAACAATAACGAACACTTTAGCACAAACGCTAGAAGACTTCCAAGTAAGAATAGAGCTTAACTCAACATATGCTGAAGTTTTCGAAAACGCTAACCCTGACGGATCGGACTTAAGATTCACATTAAGCGATGGAGTAACAAAAATCTCATACTGGATAGAGGAATGGAATATTACAAACCAAAACGCAACAATATGGGTCAAGGTACCGCAAATACCAGCAAACGAGGAAACAACAATAATATACATGTATTACGGAAACTCAACAGCAACAAGCGAAAGCAACGGAGACGCAGTATTTGAACTCTTCGAAGATTTCGAAGACAACGCTCCCACATGGACCATAAATAATGATTTCGGTTTAGGCAACGGTTTATGGCATATAACAAACGTTGCAAATGCATCTTACAAAGGTAACTCATTATACTTTGGAAACGATAGCACCTTAACCTACGATGATACGAAACTTGCTAGAGAAGGTATTGTAGATACCCCTCAACTCACATTAATTAGTGGATACAACTACGAACTAATGTTCTACTCAAAATGGCAAGTACAGACAGGACAAGATGAACTTTTTATGGAGATTAACGGTACGGAAGCGATTTGGGAAAGACCTTCTAAAGGAAAAGATTGGTGGCATTTGGAACAATTAAACATTTCAGAGTATGCAGGTCAAACGATATATATTAGATTCCATTTTAAAACAGAACAAGGAAAGAAATCTTTTGGTTGGGCTATAGATAACGTTATTGTTAGAAAAGTTGTTTCCTCAGAACCCTCTGTGATTATAGGTTCTAGGGAAAGTCTTCTACACTTTTCTCAAGTGAAAATAGAGTTTAGTGAGATTCCTACTGATGCAAAAAGGCTAGACTTCACTATTAGATTAAAATTTAACGTATCCAACGTAGATGATGTTGGATTTTACTTATGGAATGGTTCCAGTTGGGATCCTGTAGAGACAGCTACTGTGGGTGATATCTATAGTGAGGTTTTGTTCAATACTTCGAATAAATATGTTATTGATGGTGTTGTTAGTTTAAGTATTAATGTTATTCATGATGACCCGTTTAAGGAGTTTATTGACTATGTTGGTCTCAAGGTTTATACTCCTAGAGCAGCTATTTACATTGGTGTTGGAGGGAGCAATAGCATGTATAAATACATTTTGGATACTGGGCAGTTCGACTCTGAAGTTATTAAGGCTGAATATGGTGGTGCTCCTATAATCTTTAACGGCAATGTTTCTATGGATTACGATATATATAGGAATCTCCTATGGGTTATCAACGGTTCCAGCCTTTATTACTACAATATTGCTGAGAAGCAATGGTATCTATACGATAATAGTTTATCTGAAGCTTCAGGCGAAGGTTGCTCGTTAGTTTATCTTAATGATAAAATTTACATTTTTATTGGTGGAGGAGGCAGTAACCTATACGTTTACAATTTAACGGCATGGGGTACCCCGCCTAGCTCTCATAATTTGGGATTCAGCATAGGCGCCTACGGTGTTGCTGAAACAGATGGCTCATATATTTATGTCTTAGTTGGCGGTGAATCTATAGAGTTTTACAAGATTAATCCTTTAACACTAGCTTGGACTAGGTTGAGTGATGCTCCTACGGCTTATGCTGTTGGTCTAGCTTATGATGAAGATAGAAATAGGCTTTGGCTTATCGGTAAAGGTGGCGGAATACATTACTACGATATAGCAAGTGATGTTTGGAAACCCTATCAACAGCAAATACCTTAT